>JACZCU010128329.1_pt1 | contig 48516 bp, 40 predicted proteins | sample 8641851 | NCBI WGS metagenome assembly JACZCU01 (sample SAMN15324605, study PRJNA640507) | soil metagenome | isolation source: monocropping sugarcane control | place: China: Luxin town, Laibin City, Guangxi Province | collected 2019-07-25 | depth 10cm m | reverse complement strand
CTCGTGGGTGGGGGTGGGGAGGAAGAAGGGGGGGGGGCGCCCCCCCCCCCCCCGGGCCGTTCCACCACCCGGGGGGGCAGAGCCCCCCCCGCTCCACTGTTTTTACGCCATTAACTGTCCGAGGACGAACGGCAGGATGCCGCCCTGCTCGTAGTAATCGACTTCGATCGGCGTATCGATGCGCACCGTCACCTGCACCTCATCGATCGTGCCGGTCGCGCGCTTGATGCGCAGCGTCGCTTTCTGACGCGGCTTCAGCGTGCCTTCGATGCCCGCGATATCGAACGTCTCCGTCCCATCGAGATTGAGCGACGCGGCGTTCGTGCCTTCTTCGAACTGCAGCGGCAGCACGCCCATGCCGACGAGATTCGAGCGGTGAATGCGCTCGAAGCTCTGCGCGACGACCGCGCGCACGCCCAGCAGCTTCGTGCCTTTCGCGGCCCAGTCGCGCGAGCTGCCGGTGCCGTACTCGTGACCGGCGATCACGACGAGCGGCGTGTGCGATTCCGCGTACTTCATCGCCGCGTCGAAGATCGAGAGTTTCTCTTTCGTCGGGTAATGAATCGTGACGCCGCCTTCGACGCCCGGAACCATCAGGTTCTTGATGCGCACATTCGCAAACGTGCCGCGCGTCATCACACGATCGTTGCCGCGGCGCGAGCCGTACGAGTTGAAGTCCTTCACCTCGACGCCGTGCTCCTGCAGATAGCGCCCGGCAGGCGACGTCGGCTTGATCGAGCCCGCGGGGCTGATGTGATCCGTCGTCACCGAGTCGCCGAAGATCGCCAGCGGACGCGCGTCGTGAATGTCTTTCGCGCTGCCCGACTGTGCTTCGAGATTCGCGAAGAACGGCGGCTCCTGAATGTACGTCGAGCTCTCATCCCACTGATACACGACGCCGGTCGACGACGGGATCTCGTTCCACAGCGGATTCTGATCCGCGAAGTTGGCGTACATGCGGCGGAAGTCGTCCGGCGACAGCGCGTCCTTCAGCACCGCGCGCACTTCGTCCATCGACGGCCAGATGTCCTTGAGGTAAACATCTTTACCATTCGAGTCGTGGCCGAGGGGCTCGTTCGCCATGTCGATGTCGATGCGGCCCGCGAGCGCGAACGCGACCACGAGCGGCGGCGACATAAGGAAGTTCGCGCGGATCGACTGATGCACGCGCGCTTCGAAGTTGCGATTGCCGCTGAGCACCGAGACGCCGATCAGATCGTTCTTCGTGATCGCATCTTCGATGAGCGGATCGAGCGGACCGGAGTTGCCGATGCAGACCGCGCAGCCGTAGCCGACGGTGTTGAAACCGAGAGCGTCGAGATGCTGCTGCAGGCCGCTCTTGCGGTAGTACTCCGTCACCACGCGCGAGCCTGGCGCGAGCGACGTCTTCACCACCGGCGAGACTTTCAGTCCGCGCTCGTGCGCTTTCTTCGCGAGGAGACCCGCGGCGAGCATGACCGAAGGATTCGACGTGTTCGTGCACGACGTGATCGCCGCGATGAGCACATCGCCGTGATGCAGCTCGGCGACTGCCGCGGGGAATGCATCGGCGAGTGCGGCCGCGTCGACGCGATCCGGCGTCGGGCGGTTGTTCATCATCTCGTATTCGGTGAGCTCGCTCGTGTTGCGCGTCGAGTTCGGATCGGGTGTCGAGATCGGATCCTGCTCGCCGCCGCCTTTGGCCTCCCGCTTCGTCGCTTCCGCGAACACGCGCGTTTTCACGGCGCGCTGAATCTCATCCGCTTTCTTCCCGTAGCCGTTCGGAGCTTCGGCCTGCAGCATGTTCGCGAATGTCGGTTTGAGCACATCGAGCTCGATGCGATCCTGCGGACGCTTCGGTCCGGAGACGCTCGGACGCACGGTCGAGAGATCGAGCTCCAGCACCTTCGTATATTCGATGTCGCCTTTTTGCGGGATGCCGAACATGCCCTGCGCTTTGTAGTAATTGCGGAACGCATCGATCTGCTCGTCGGTGCGGCCGGTGAGCGCGAGGTAGTTGCAGCACTCCTCGTCGATCGGGAAGTAGCCCATCGTCGCGCCGTACTCCGGCGACATGTTCGCGATCGTCGCGCGATCGGCGACCGGCAGCGAGCGCGCGCCTTCGCCGAAGAACTCGACGAAGTTGCCGACCACTTTCGCGTGACGCAGCAGCTGCGTGATCGTGAGCACGAGATCGGTCGCGGTGACGCCTTCTTTCAGCGAGCCGGTGAGATGCACGCCGACGACGTCCGGCGTGAGGAAGTAAACAGGTTGACCAAGCATGCCGGCTTCGGCCTCGATGCCGCCGACGCCCCACGCCACGATGCCGAGTCCGTTGATCATCGTCGTGTGCGAGTCGGTGCCGACGAGGGAATCGGGATACCACACGCCGTCACGCTCGAACACGCCGCGCGCGAGGTATTCGAGATTCACCTGATGCACGATGCCGATCTGCGGCGGCACGATGCGGAATCCGTTGAACGCCTGCGTGCCCCACTTGAGGAACTCGTAGCGCTGGCGATTGCGGCGGAACTCGATGTCGGTGTTCAGCGCGAGCGCGTCGGGACGTCCGAAGAAGTCGACCTGGAACGAGTGATCGATCACGAGATCGACCGGCACGAGCGGCTCGATGATCTGCGGGTTCTTGCCCGCGCGCTCCGCGGCGCTGCGCATCGCGGCGAGATCGACGAGCAGCGGGACGCCGGTGAAGTCCTGCAGCAGGACGCGCGCGACCATGAACGGAATCTCTTCCGTGCGTTCGGCGGTGGCGCCCCAGTTCGCGAGCGTGCGGACGTCTTTCTCCGTGATCTTCTTGCCGTCGACGTTGCGGAGAACGGATTCGAGGACGACGCGGATCGAGACCGGTAGCTTCGACACCGGACCGATGCCCGCCTGCTCCAGCTTCGGGAGCGAGTAGAACTGGCCGGATTTGCCGTTGCCGAGATCGAAGGAATCGAGGGTGTTGAAGGTGTTGTGCGGCATTGCGCCCGGAACTTATCACCTCACCCGCTTCGTCTTCCAGAGCTCCGCTGCGTCATCCTGGTAAACGCGTTGTGCATCCGCGGCGAGCTGTGCGCGAATCGCGGGCGGACAGTTGCGTTTGCTGATGACGATCCACTGCGCGTCGCCGGGCTTGTCGAACGCAAACTGACCTCGATGGTCGCCCACAAGCCGGTCTCCACCAAACGCCTTCAACTCCTCGGCACCGCACACGTGCACGCGTTCGTCCGGTGGCGCATGTTCGAGCGCGCGCAACGAGGGAATGCGTTCGAGCTGCAGCGCACGCCGCGAGTCCCGCGTGAGCGGCAGCGGGCCGTAGCGGGCCATCAGGATCGCCGGATATGCGAGAAGCGGTAACGCCGCAATGACGGCCAGTGCACGAGTGCGGAATCGCGCACTGACGTACTCCGCCGCGGGGACGGCGACGAGCGGGACGAGTGGCAGGAGGTAACGCGAGTCCGGCGGCATCGCGAGGATGAACGCGCCGAGGTATGCGGCGCAGACCAATCCGAGCTTCCAGCGCTTCGCGAAGAAAATCGCGACGATGAGTGCGATCGCGAAGAACGGCGTGTACGGCGGCTGCGAGTTGACGTGCTCGCGCGCGAAGGTGATGTCGTAGAAAAGACGCACGAAGCGCATGAGTTTCGTGGTCATGGTTTCCACCGATGGCCCGAGCGTCGCCCACTCGCTGTCGGTGAAGTACGGATGCAGCGGATGTCCCGTGAGCACAAAGATGCGCAACGTCATCGGCAGAATGCCGGCGAGCGCGCCGACGATGTAGTGGAGGTGATGGCGCTTCACGAAGAGCAGCGCGGCCGCAACGAAGAAGAAGCCGTGGTATTTGACCGAGGCGGCGGTGCCGAGGAGAAAGCCGGCGAGGAGCACGTCGGTTGGCGGTTGCCGGTTGGCAGTTGGCGGTTCCGAGGAACCAAAGCCGTCAGCCACAACAGAGGCAGCCTTCGAACCGCCAACCATCAACCGCCAACCGCCAACCACGAACAACGTGAGCGCCGCATCCACATACGTAATCGTCCCCACGTACACCAGCACCGGATTCCCGATCACGATCGCCGCGGCGAGAGTTCCCGCTTCCTTCGTGCGCGGCCATCGCATCACGAGTGCGGCGAGCAGCATCACTTCGAGCACCGCAACGAAATGCGTTGCCGTCGCGCCGAATGCTTCGTACGCGGGAAGACAGAGCAGTTCGTGCAGCAGCGGAAAGATGTCGAAGCGAATGTCGGGACGCAGCGCGATCGTGCCGCTGCGTGCGATCGCGTCGATGTACGGCAGGTGATAGAGCGTCTCGTCGAATGCGAGCGGCGGATAGCTCGCGAGCGCGATCATCGGCGCGAATCCGAGGTACCACCAGCGCCACACGAACGTCTTCATCGCGAGGACGCACGCGATGACGACGAGCGCGATCGTCCACGCGTTCAACGCGCCGAAGGAGCCGAGAATGACGAACGCCTGCCCCGCGATCGCGAGCAGAAGCGTCGCGCGCAGCGATAATTCGTTCGTGCTTTCGGTGGTGATCCCGACGTTCGACACAGGCGCGATGACCTTACACGCGGCGCGCGCGGTTCTCCAGTCCTTCGATGCCGAAGTGATCGTCGTCGACGATGCGTCGCGCGATGGAACCGCGGAGTTGTTCGCGCGCGAGGAACCGCGCGTGCGCGTCGTTCGTCGCGACGTCAACGGAGGATTCGCGCGCGCGGCAAACGATGGCGTGCGTGCCGCGAATGGCGATCTCATTCTGCTGCTGAACAGCGATGCGATCGTGGCGCCGGATGCGCTCGATGCGCTCGTGCGCGCATTTGCGCGCGATGCGACGTTAGGCGTGGCGAGCGCGCAGCTTTTCGATGAAGACGGCGCGCCGCAATGGACCGGAGGTCGTACGCCAACGTTGTTGTGGATGATCGGCGCGGTCAGCGGCAAAGGACATTGGCTGCGGCGATTGCGTCGTGGCGGCGGCGCGCCGAATCTCTCGCCCGATTGGGTGAGTGGCGCGGCGATGATGGTTCGTCGCGACGCGTGGGAGCCGCTCGACGAGCGCTATCGTTTCTATTGTCAGGACATCGATTTCTGTCTGCGCGCACACGAGCGTGGATGGCGCATCGCGATTGTTCCCGATGCGCGCGTGATGCATCGGCGGGGAGCGACGGCGGGACGCGATCGTCGCGTGTTGCGGGACGATCTGCTGGAGTTTGGGCGGAGGCGTTATGGGCGATGGTGGTTTGTGGTTGCGCGCGTGCTCCTGTCGTTGATTCCAACGCGATAGAAGTTCAGCAGCGCCTTCCCAATCACATCCGGGTCATACCTCTCCCCCACCAGCCCCCGCCCCGCCTCGCCAAGTCGCCTCCGCTCCTCGGCATCCTCCAACAAACGTACGACCGCAGCGGCGAAGGACTCGACATCGTCGGCGATCAGCAATTCACGTCCCGGTGTGAACGCGACACCGCCCGCGCCGCGCGTCGTGGCGATGATCGGCTTGCCGATGGCTAAGGCTTCGAGAACTTTGATGCGCATGCCGCCGCCGGACAGCAGCGGCGCGATCATCACCGACTGGCTGCGCATGAACTCCTGCGCATCGGGCGCGGTGATCACGCGCTCGCGCAACGACGGCGGCGGATTGCTGCCGGAGATCGTCAGCTTCGCATGCGGCGCGCGCGCGACGACGCGCGGCCACAGCTCGTCGAAGATCCAGTGCACGGCCTGTTGGTTGGGCTGGTAATCGAGCGCACCGATGAAGCCGACCGTGTTTGGCTCAGGCTCTTGCTGAGAGATCGGCGGCAGCGGCACGCCGCATGGTGCGACGTGAATCGGGATCGTGCAGCCGAGCTCACGAAAATCATTCGCGTCGTCGTGCGAGATCGGGATCATCGCGTCGGTTGCGTTGAGATTGCGGGCTTCGTATTTGCGCAGCGAGCGCGCGACGAATTTCTTCGCAATCGAGTTTTGCGTACGCGCGAGCTCTTCCCAAATGCGGAACTCGACGTTGAGTGAGCGCAGCGAGACGAATGCGTTGCTGTGGCGGCGAATGGTGCGCAGATATGGGAGCAAAAACGGGCTTTCGAGCTGGACGACGTCGGGCCGAAATTCGCGCAGCATCGCGATGATGCGTTGGTTGAATTCGCGCGAGTAGAAGCGCGTCACGACGAATGGTGCGTCGCTCACGATCGCGCGCAGCATCGGCATCACGACGCGCGAGGTGTCGATGTCGACGACGTTGTCATGCGTTTCGCTGTGATGTTTTTTCGGATTGAGGGAGAGGACGCGTACCTCCGCAGTCTTCGCGAGGGATTCGATGAGGCGAGCCATGGCGATGCGTCCGCCATCGAGGAGAGGCCACGGAACCTTGGGGGTGAGGACGAGAATGCGCAACGCGCCGGGATGATACGACCGCCGGCACGGCCGGCAGCGCATGTTGTTCCCGCTAACGTGTTCGCGGGAGTTGCGCTGGTAACTCTTCTAACGCGTTAGCAGGAACAGCCAGCGCTGCCGGCCGTGCCGGCGGCCAGCCGCGTCGCTTCACCTCATCGAACGTCAGCAGCGAATTCGCGTAGTACTCGCGCAACAACAGCTCCTCCGGATTCCACCGCCACGCATCCTCGATCGACGGAATGCCGCCGCGATCGAACAGATCATCGCGCCAGCGCTCCACCGGCACGATCAGACGTCGCAGTTCCAGCACGAACTTCGCGGCCTTCCAGATTTCCTTCGCCGTCTTTTCGCGCAGCAGCCACGGACGGTTGTGCCACTCGCCTCGCCTGCGCTCGATCTCCGCGATCATCTCGTCATCCGTGAACACTTCGCGCTGCGAGAAGATCGATGCAACGAGCGTCACCGGCGTCACCGGAATGGCGTTCGAGATCTCGCTCATCACCAGGTCGCCGATGGCCTGCAGATGCGCCTTGCGCACCTCATACTCCTGCGACAGCACCTCGGGATGCTGCCGAATGAACTCATCGATCGAGATCGGCGTGCCGAACGTCACCACCGCATAGCCGTACCGCTTGAATCGCTTGAAGACGCCGCGCCAGAAATTCTTGAACAGATAATCAAACGTCGTTCTGAGCTTTGCGCCCTTGCTCCTCCGCTCTTCGCGGCCGCGCCTCTCGTCCGTGAGATTGCGATCTTCGAGCACGCGGTCGTAATTCACCGCGGTGGGAATGATCCACAACGGCTCGCTGAACGCGGGATCGCGTTTCGCCGTGACGAGGTAATCGAGCATGCCGAGCTTCGGCTTCTGGAATGCACCGTCGCGCGTGAGTCCGCCTTCGAGAAAGATGCCCTGCGTCACGCCATGTCGCGTAATCGTCTGCACGAATTTCGCGAGCACCGCGTGATACAGCGGCTCGCGATAGCGGCGGCGAACGAAGTAACCGCCGAACCATTTGAAAACGTGATTGAGCGGCCACACGCGCGCCCACTCGCCGATCGCGTACGACAGCGAGATGAATTTGAAGAGCATGTGCGCGACGAGCACGTAGTCGGCGTTGGAGCGATGGTTGATGACGTAGACGACAGCCGCGCCTTTGGTCGCTTTGTCGTTGAAGTCGCGAATCGGTTTGCGCTCGACGACGACGCGATAGAGAAAGTGCATGATCGCGCGCGCCACGGGTGCGCCGATGCGGTAGTACGCGAGGAGATTGAATTTCGGAACGATCTCCTGCAGGTACGTGCGCGCCTGTTTACGCGCCTGTTCGATGGTGACGCGATGGTCTTTCGCGTATTGCTGCACGGCGCGAACGATCTCGGGACTGCCGAAGACTTCGAGCTCGATCTCGGCGTGTCGTCGTTTCAGTTTGAAGCGATCGACGTGAATGCGGCGTTCGCGCTGCAAACGGCGCGCGTGTTTCTTGCCCCACGCCATCGCGGCGATCGCGATGAGAAGGAGCGCGACGAGGGCGGCGAGCATTAGCCGAGGCATGGGATGCGGAGAGTGTAATCGGTCGGCCTTAGCAATCGTTTAAGAACGCATCGCTGCTTCGGGCAATCTTTTCGGATGCCGCTAGCAAAGACTTAGCAATCCGATTTCGCGGACGAACGTAATTTCTCCGAAGACAAAGCACGGAGGAAGCAATGAACACTCGTCAGCGCATCACGGTCATCACGGCGGTTCTGGTAGCGATTGCGATCGCCGCCACCCTCACCGCCACCGCCGCCAGCCGACAGGCCTCGGCAGCCGAAGCGCACAAGAAAGCGCAGATCGCGCGCGGCAAGTACCTCGTCAGTTTTGGCGGCTGCCACGATTGCCACACGCCTCTCAAGATGGGACCAAAAGGTCCGGAGCCGGATTTCAGCCGCGCGCTTTCCGGTCATCCCGAGTCGCTGGTCATGGGTCCCGCGCCGAAACCGCAGGGCGCGTGGATGTGGAGCGGCGCCGCAACGAACACGGCGTTCTCAGGACCGTGGGGCGTGAGCTACGCCGCGAACCTCACCCCGGATCGCCTCACCGGCACAGGCATCTGGAACGAGGAGATGTTCGTGAAAACGATCCGCACCGGCCGCCACTGGGGCGTCGGCCGCCCGATCCTCCCGCCGATGCCGTATCAAAACGTGCAGAACCTGACGGACGAAGATCTGAAAGCGGTGTTCGCCTACCTGCACAGCATCAAACCGATCAAGAACCAGGTCCCCGACGCGGTCATCGCCGCGCAGTAACCCCACCCATCCATCCTGCCAACTCTCCCTCCATCCACCCTGCCCTCCTCAGCCGCCGCGCGCAAGCGCGGCGGCTGAGGGGTTTTATGAAGGAGGTGCAGGATTGACTTAGCTATCGCCGCTTAAACGCTCCGTGTGTCCGAAACAACCACCGGCCGCTTACTCGCCAAGTTTGACTGCCTTCGATCCGGCATCCGTCCAGTGATCGACCGGTGCGATCTTCAATCTTCGTCGTTCTCGTCTCGAATCTCCCGCCACTGATCTTCGACCACGTTCCGGACGCGCGGCATTGAAGGCCGCCGTCATCGGAATGGAACTCGTAGATAAATGTCCCATCCGCGCGAAAGTTGAAGGATTCGAATTCGTATCCGCCGCCCGCGACATACAAGCCGGGAGGAGCACTCGCGCAATGCGAAAGGAGCAACGAACAGGTAATCACAATGACAATCCGATACACCGTTCTGGCCGGCATTTGTCCTCCGTCGCTCGATTTCCTTCGTGTGTGGTTCTTCGTCGCGCTCAACTGCGCAGCGAAGCTGCGTCAGTTGCAGCGCGCTGCCCCGTGAAAATCACGGAGCGCGTGGTGTCGATCGCGGAAAGCAAATCGAAGCCGCACTCCGTGAGGAGTGTGAGCCACGACGGGCGGGGGCGGTGGTACCAGGGCATGGGTTCGGGCCAGTGACCGTCGAAGGCGGCGAAGGTTTCGAGGCGCCAGCCTTCGGGTTCGTCGAGGCAGACGGTTTGGATCACGACGACATCGCTCGGTAGGGCGTGCAGGATCGTTGACGTGCGGTCATCGAGCAGGGAGAAGTTGGCGACCGTCATGTCGAAGCGAGGAAGTGCAGCGACATCCTCGTAGCGCATGACGTGAAACGTGGCGCGGCCGAGGGAGCGGGCGGAATTGATGAGAGGTGCGGAGGCATCGATGCCCGTCACCGTGATGCCGTGCGACGAGAGAGCGCGCGCGAGCCAGCCCTCGCCGCATCCGAGATCGAGCACCGACGACGGATGCAGCGACAAGACCGCGTCGATGATCGCGGCGTCCGTTACGGCGCGACGGCTTTCGATGCGTTGCTCGCGGACGGCATCGCGCCAGGCATCGGCGTTTGCGATCCAGCTTCGTTCGAGTTGCTCGTGTTCGTCAGCCATCGCAGCGTCAGCAGAGAGAGTACCGCGGCCGCGAGCGACACGATCGTCACGAGCAGCGGCGCACCGCCGGGACCGACATCGCTCAACACGCCCGCGTGCAACAGACGATTGCCCACGACGAACAACGCGACGCCGGTGAGCACCATCGGCCACACCATCGCGAACGAAAACCACCACGCGCTGCGCATTGCGCGAAACGCCGCGACCAGAGCCGCACCGCACACAATCACGACGAACGTCAGCACCGCAAGGCGCAAGCCGAGCGTGCGTTCCGACGAGAACATCCGTTGCGCCACGACCATCTCATCGCCACCGCCCATCATCGCCGTGAAGATGCGCGCGAACGGATTCGCCGCGAGGATCAGCGCCGTACCGGCCGCTCGATTTCGCAGCAGGACCGCGCCCGCGAACATCAGTGCGTAGCTGAACAGCGGCCCCGCCGCGGTGGGAAACCATGAATCGCATGGCGCCGTCCACGAATTGAAATCGCGCACCGGCCACGCGCCGCACAGCGCGCGGGCGGTCACCGCATGCGCGAGCTCGTGCGCCTCATGCACCGCGAGCAGCAGAAACGAGAATGCGGCAAACCATCGCGCGTTCATCGCACAGCAGTACGAGCCGCGACCGTTTCGGTTGCCTTAAAACTTTCCTAACTCATCGTCGAGATAGCGCAGCGCGTTCTCCAGCGCGGTGCGATGCACATCCGAACGCGCGCTTTCGAGCTCACGACGCACACGCGAGCGCGACAACTCCAGACTCTCGCGCCGGCTCCGCCGTTCCAACTCTTCCGCGCTCAACTTCTGCGCCCGATCCCGCGGTGCCTCATGCTGCTGCGACTCGACCGATTTGCTTTCCCAGCCTCGAGCCATGACGCGATTTTACGCGTGCAGGATTCGATCCTGCTTCATCGCGTCGCGCGGCGTTTCCGCGACGGAGCGCCGACGCCATCGTCGGCTGGATCGCGGGCGCCACGCCCGCCGATGCTTGACGGCGACGGGGCGTCGCCGGTCCAGCCGGCGTGGGCGCCGGCGCTCCGCTTCATCGCGTCGCGCGGCGTTTCGTGCTCGCGGAAAACGCGCGTTCGACGAGCCAGGTCGCGACATTGCCGTCGCTGTCGCCGATCTCGATCGACAGGTCGAGCTCGCCGCGCAATCGCAACGCATCCTGCAGATCGACGCGATAGATCCTGCCGAACGTCGCATCCGACGCGACCTCCACCGGCGTCAGTTGCACCCACGTCGCGAAGCCATGACGGCGCACGAACACCGCGGTGCGCGCGCTCGAAACATTCTTCGCCGCGAACACGAGCGAGCCGTTGCCGTCGAGCGGGAGCGTCGCATCGTGACGCTGCATCGCATCCTGCATCGACAACCACGTGAACGCGGGCAACACGACCGCGCCATCACCGCTGCCGAACTCCATCGTCAGCAGCGACGCCTCGCGATCGTGCGTGCGCAGCTCGAAGCGATAACGATTCTGCGGCGTGAGCCGCACGGCCATCGGAGAGAAATGCGTGAGCGCGCCCGACGCAATCTCCGTCGCGCCGCTCTTCACGACGAATCGCGCATCGAGCTTCGTCGCGCGGCGCGTCTCATCGCGATCACGGCGATACACCGTCTCGCCGATGAGCGTTCCGTTGAACACTTCGAACGCCGGAGGACGCAGAACGCCATCGCCGAACACGAGTGACTCGCCCTGCTCCGCGTACATCGGCAGTTCGGATTTGAGAAACCCACGCGCCGCGAAGAAACCGCGATCGTCGCGACGAATCATCGGCGTGATCGTGCCGCGGAATCCGATGTCCTCTTCCGCTTCGATCGTCGAGACCTGCAATCCGCCCGCGAAGTCTTCATGCACTTCCGGCGTCATGTACAGCGTGCCCTGCCAGACGTTGCCGGTCACCGGAACGCGCAGCGATGGCGGCGCCGGACCGAACTCCAGCTCGCGGCGCGGCCAGTCGCGCGGCATCAGCACGACCTCGTGCAAGGCCGCATCGACCGGCATGCGCACTTCCAGCGGCTGCGCGGCGAAGGCAGCGCGATCGACGTGTAGCGTGACGTTCGACTGCAATCCGGCGATGAGCGGATGCTGAGCGATGTAAATCGACGACGCATCCGCGTACGCCTCATTCGCCAGCACGCCGTAACGATTGCTGAACGACGACGCGTGCATCGAGCGTCCCGCGATCTCCGGCAACACGACCGAGCCGCTCGCGTCCGGAAAAACTAATCGCGTGCGAACGCTGTACAACGCATCGTCGGATTGCGGCAGCTCGGCATCGAAGCGAATCTCGTGCGGCGCATCCGCGGCCGTGAACGCGAGCGTCACATCGCCATCGAGCATGCGATCTTCGACGAAGAAGAGACGCACGTCGCCTTTCTGATCATCGCCGACGATTGCGAAATCGTAGCGGCCGGGCTTGAGCAGAATCTCGACGCCGTTTGGCCCGAGGAGAGCGAATGATTCGTAACCGTCAGGGATGCGACGCCACATCGCGTTCGGCAATCCGCGCTCGTACGTGATCGACGCGCGCGCCGCGCGTAGAAACGACCACGGCACGCGCAGCGTCTCGTCGCTTTGCACGAGCAGCGCGCCGCCGAACGCGAGTGAATCCGTCGACGGCGCAGACAACGCGGCGTTGTCGACGTGAATCGCAACATCGACATCGCGCGATTCACCAGCACCGAGTGTGAATTCCGCGGGCGAGACGTTGAACGTGATCGCGTCCGCATTCGCGACCGAGACGTGAACCGGCTTCGGCGCATTCGATTCATTGCGAATCGACACGCGCCGCATCGCATCGAACGCGCCGTCGATCTTCGCGTTCAACTCGAAATTCAGTTGCGTCGTCGAAACGACGAGTGCATTCGCGAACGCGCGCGTGCGATCAACGCGACCGCTTCCCTGCGTCATGACTTCTTCACCATCGATCGACCACGCCGTCGCGACGAGCGCCGCCTTCACGCGAGCGGGCGTCCACGCCGGATGTTGTTCTCGCAACAACGCAGCAAGTGCGCTGACGTACGGCGCGGCCATCGACGTGCCGCTGAGCGACATCGTTCCGCCGCCGGGAATCGTCGACACGATGCTCACGCCGGGCGCGAGGACATCGGGCTTGATCGCGCCGCTCGTCGTTGCGGGTCCGCGCGAGCTGAACTCGGCGATCGCACCATTCGCATCGACCGCGCCGACCGTGATCGCCGAGGGCGCACTCGCGGGACTGCCGATCGTGTGAAAGATGCCTTCGTTTCCTGCCGACACGCAAACGACCACGCCTTGCGCCACGGCGTTCTCCACCGCGCGCGCGAGCGGATCGTTCGGGTTGCCCGGTCCGCCGAGGCTCATGTTGATGACGTCTGCGCCATCGGCGACGGCGCGCTCGATCGCGGCGATGATGTCGGACGAGAATCCTTTGCCGTTCGCGTCGAGCACTTTGTACGCAAGCAGCGACGCCTCAGGCGCCACGCCGTTCAACGTTCCCGATTTCGCGGCAATGATTCCGGCGACGTGCGTGCCGTGGCGATAGTCATCCATCGGATCGGCGTCGTCGTTCACGAAGTCATAGCCGCCGATGATTTTCTTTCCGGCGCCGATGCCGGAGCCGAGGGCGGGATGCGTGTAGTCGATGCCGCTGTCGATCACCGCGACGATCACGCCCGAACCACCGCCGGCGTTCGTGCGCGGCGTTGATGACGACGGAACTGCAACATCGCCGTGCGCCGAGACTCGCGTGTCTTTCGTGATGCGAATGACATTCGGCAATGCGCGCAGCGACTCGATGCTCTCGCCGTCGCGCAACTCGAGTGCGACGCCGTGCAGCACGCGCGAGAACTCGCGGCGCACGTGATGGCGGCTGCGCGCCTGCGCCATCGGCGCGGCGGAATCGAATTCGACGATGTAGCGATCGCCCGCAAACAGGGGCAGCGCGGCGAGCAGGACGAGCGTACGAACAAACTTCATGAGCTGCGGGAGTGTACGAATCGGCGGAGGGATCGATGCAACAACGAGGTGAACTACCATGAGCCCGTGACGCTGCGACGTTCCACGATGTTCCTGCGCCGGCTCATTCGCGTCGAGGGGCGCAAGGTGATTGCACGGTTTCTGACGAAGCCGGATCGCGCCGCGGTGATGACGTTTCCTTCGCACGCCGATGCGAAGCGCGCCGCATCGAAGCTCGTCGTGCAGTTGCGACTCGCGCAGAGCGATGAGGAGTACGACGAGCAGCTTCGCTTTCGCGTGGAGCTCGTGCGCACGTACAACGTGCTCGAAGCGGAGTCGGAGTAGCGGCGCGGAGCGCCACCAATCCGTTATCATCGCGCGGTCCTACGCCATGGAACACCTTCGAGTACCCACTGTCGCTTTCGATGTCGAGATTCGGTACTTCGACGAACGGCCGCTGCGTGGCCGCATCTTCGTCCCGGCGCGCGCCGCGCACCACGACGGACCGATGCGTCCCGAAGAGTTTCTCAACCAGAGCACGCTCTTCATTCCGTTCCTCGAAGACGATCGCGACGGCGTCACGCTGCTGAACAAGCGCTACATCGTCGTGCTCACGGTGAAAGTACCGGACGATCACAGCGAGATCGGCATCGCCCGTGCGGTGCGAGTCGAGTGCGGGACGCTGCAGCTCGCGGGCGTCGTGCACATCGACATGCCCGAGCATCTCAGCCGCCTGCAGGACTGGGCGAATCAGAGCGATCCGTTCCTCGTCGTGTACGAGGGCGATCGCCGGCACATCATTCAGAAGAATCGCATCACGTTTTTGTCCGAAGTCACGGAGGCGTAGGTGTCCCAACTCGAAACACTGCTGCGGCAGGCCGCCGCAAACGGCGCGACGGAAGTGCGTCTCGTGACCGGACGAAAGATCGTGATCGTCACGCCCTCGGGCGAGCGCGAGTTGCAGGGCGCGGAAGTCGGCCCGCAGGTCATTCAGCAACTGATCGTGCCGACGATGACGGCCGAGGCGCGCACCGCCATCCGCAACGGACGCGCAACGTGGAGCGTCGACGACGCGGAGCTCGGCACCATTCCGGTGAGCGCCGAGATCTCCGACGGCGCGACGCGCATCACCTTCACACTCGTGCAGAAAGCCGCGGCTCCTGCTGCATCAACACCATCACCAACTCCGGTTCCGATCATGCGATCGACATCCGATCGTCCGATCGATGACATGTTCCGGCAGATGTTCTCGATGAAAGCATCCGATCTGCACATCAGCACCGGCTCGACGCCGATGCTGCGCCTCGATGGTGAGATCACGCCGCTGCCGGGCTACACGACGCCGATGACCGCGGCCGAAGTCGAGAAGCTGCTGACGCCGATCGCGCCGGAGAAGAACCTGAAGGAATTCGCGGCGCGCAACGACACGGACTTCGCGTACGAGATCCCGGGCGTGTCGCGCTTCCGCTGCAATTTCTTTCGCGATCGCAAAGGGATGGGCGGCGTGTTCCGCGTGATTCCGTCGAAGATCATGACGGCCGAGGAGATGGGACTGTCGAAGGAAATCCTCGACTTGTGCTTCCTCTCGAAGGGACTGGTCCTCGTCACCGGACCGACCGGCTCCGGCAAATCAACCACGCTCTGCGCGCTCATCGATTACGTGAATCGCTATCGCACCGATCACATCATCACGATCGAAGATCCGATCGAGTTCGTGCACGAGAACAAGAAGTGCCTCATCAATCAGCGTCAGGTCGGAGAGCACACCAGCTCGTTCAAAGACGCGTTGCGTGCGGCGCTGCGCGAAGATCCGGACATCGTGCTCGTCGGCGAGATGCGCGATCTCGAGACCGTGGCCATCGCGATCGAAACCGCGGAGACCGGACATCTCGTGTTCGGCACACTGCACACGTCGTCGGCCGCATCGACCATCGATCGCATCGTCGATCAGTTTCCCGCCGATCGTCAGGATCAGATTCGCGTGATGCTCGCGTCGAGTTTGAAGGGCGTGATCTCGCAGGTGTTGTGCAAGAAGATCGGCGGCGGCCGCGCGCCCGCGCTCGAGGTGATGATCGGAACGGCGCCGATCGCGAACATGATTCGCGAGGCGAAGATCTTCCAGATCCCGTCGATCATTCAGACGTCGCGCAAGCAGGGCATGCTGCTGATGAACGACGCGCTGCTCGATCTCGTGAAACGCAAAGTGATCGAGCCGCAGGAAGCGTACGGAAAAGCGGTGGACAAAGTCGGTCTGCTGCAGGGAATGAAGGCCGCGAACATCGACACGGCGTTCGCATCGGCCGCACCTTCATAGGTTCTTCATGCGGGTTCGTAGACTCGCGCCCGCATGAAACGAATCTTCCTCCTCCTCGTTCTCACGTTTCCTCTATTTGCACAAACGTTCGCGGATGATTTCGATTCGTCCGCATCGCTCGCCAATTGGAAGCGCTTCGATCAAAGCGAAGGCTGGCCGGACATGGCGAAGCGCATCGCGGTCGATGACGGCAAGCTCGTGACCGAGCCGTGGACATGCGGCTGGTACGCGGACTTTCACGCGCCGTTCGTGTATCGCGAAGTGACCGGCGATTTCGAAATGACCGCGCGCGTGCGCGTGCGCGGCAAATCCTCCGAGCTGCCGGCCGAGCCGTGGTCGCTTGCGGGATTGATGGTGCGTGCGCCGCGCCGCGAAACGATGAAGGCATGGACGCCGAATGGCGAGAACTGGCTGTTCCTCACGACCGGCATCGCGTTCAAAACGGGCGAGCCGGTGTTCGAAACGAAGTCGACGGTGAATTCGGATTCGAAGCTGCGTATCGCGCCGGCGCGTGCAGGCTGGATGGAGCTACGCATCACGCGCAAGGGCGCGACGTTCACGCTCGCATCAAAGTTCGACAACGAAGAGTGGCAAACGCGCGAGACGTTCACGCGCAACGATCTGCCGCAAACGGTGCAGGCCGGCGTGAATGCGTACAGCGGATGGAACTCGATGCTCGATCTGCAGAACGATCCGAAGGCGTTCAACGCGATGGTGTTGAAGGATCGTCGCGCGGATGCAATTCTCGAGGTCGATTCGATTCGCATCACCCGGCAGTGAGCGTGCATCAGGCCGGTGCATGAAGTTTCTGATCGCACTGTCTCTCGTTTTCGTTTTCGCATGCGGTGGGCGTGACGCGGCATCGACGGCGTCGTCGTCCACTTCGGCCGCCGAAACCACCACGACGCAATCAACCACAACACAAGCCGACACGACGCTCACGCCGGCTCCTGCGCCGGTGGGCGTGGAGCCGGTCGCGGGTCCGAAGTTGTCGCCGGTCGATGAGGCCGCGAAGGATCCGACGTTCGTCGCGTATCGCGAGAAGTTGCGCGCCGCGTTGCAGGCGCATGACACGAAGGCGGTGCTGGCGCTCGTCGATCCGACGATTCGCACGTCGTTCGGCGATGGCGGCGGCATCGCGGCGTTCGAGAAGATTCTGTCGCGTCCTGGCGCATTCGAGCTCCTCAACACGACGCTGTCCCTCGGCGGCACGTTCCTCGGCGGCTCGAATGATCAGGCGTTCTGGGCGCCATACGTTTACAGCGCGTGGCCCGAGGAGAAGGATGCGTTCTCGCACCTCGCGGTGATCGCGGAGAACGTGCCGCTGCGCAAGAGCGCGGATGCGAATGCGGAAGTGATCGCAACGTTGTCGTACGACATCGTCGAAGGCACGCCGACGGAAGAGCCGTGGAAGCAGGTGAAAACCGCCGATGGACGAACGGGATTCGTCGAGTGGAAAACTGTATGGAGTCCCATCGGTTATCGCGCGGGGTTCAACAAGCAAAATGGTGAATGGAAGATGACGGGCTTCGTGGCAGGAGATTGAAGCGCGCGAGCGGAGCGCCGGCGCCATCGCCGGCTGGATCGGCGGCGCCATCGCCGCCGTCATCATTGCGGGCGAAGGCGCCCGCAAGCCAGCCGGCGTGGGCGCCGGCGCTCCGCTCGTTTGTCGCGATCACCGTTTCGGTTTGAAATCCCAGTGCCACGTGCCGAGAGGATTCGTCACGCGGTCGTTGAGACCACCGCCCGCGACATTGTTGAGATACATCGTCGGATCGAAGGAGATCGCGGGGAAGAAGATGAAGTTCAGCGTCACGGGGATGTCGCCACCCGGGCAGTGCATCGCGTAGCTCGCCGCCTGCGTGAGATGCAGTTGGTAGTAGCCCTTGCGATATCCCCTGCTTCCCTTCGGCGCGAAGTTCATCGAGAAGCTCATGAGATCCGTGCGCATCGGCGCGTGCGGAACGTTCTGATTGACGCCGCACGGCCCGACGGAACCGCTCACGCTCCATGACGCTTCGCCGCTGGTGTTGTAGTAGTAGCCGAGGAACGACTGCACCGGTTCCATCGGATCGCGCGGCTCGAACGCGGCGCGATACTGCAAATCAAAGTTCCCGTGCGCCTGCTGCGTGATCGCGCTCGAATCCCAGTCGAGCGTGCCTTCGAAGCGGCATCCCATGTCCGTCACGATCAGCAGCGGCGGCTGACCCGCGGTCTTCAACACGGAGCTTTCGTCGTGATTGCCGTTCGCGAAGATGAGCACGATCTCTTCGATGCGCTCTTCCGGATTCTGCAGACAGAACGCTTTGTACGGCACGTTCGTCCAGTCCTGCGGTTCTTCCCACTTGCCGTTGCGTTTGAGAATCGCCTGCACGGTTGCGCCACGCTTCTGCTCCGCGGGGATTTCGTCCCACTTGTACTGATCGCCGAGGTCGAAGACGTTGAGGAGCGTGCGCGGCTCGGTCGAGATCTTGTACGTCAGCCCGTTGAGGAACGCGACCGAGTTCACTTTGTCGTTGAGAACGAAATGCTTGTAGCTCGCGGACAGATGCGGCAGTTCGACATTGAGCGTCGCGTATTTGTCGACTTCACCACCGCTGAGCAGCGTATCGCCACGTTCCTTCGGACGATCGGTGAGTTGATCGATCGTTTTGTAATCATCGACCGGCTCGCCGTTCCAGTTGTGCAGCACGAATTGCGGCCACACTTTTTCGAAGCCGCCCAGCGGCTGCAGCGCCTGCTCGATCGCGGCGAGACTGGGCAGGCTTTCGGTGTTCGCCCAGATGCGCCCGACGATGTCCTGCTGTCCTTTCAATCGCGCGAGAAAGAACGGAAAGAGATACGCGCCATACCAGTGCGGATCGCGGCGTTCATTGAGTGAGAGCTCCGGTTCGCTGAGAAACGGCTTCGCGGCCCAGTGCTCGTTGTGCGGCGAGGACGATGTCGGATAGATGTAGTCCTTCACCCATTCGGCAGTCGATTCCATCAGCCAGCGATACTCGCGCTCGCCCGTGCAATCGCCGCCGCGAACCTTCACGTTGAACGCGTACTGAAACGCGTGCATGAGCTCGTGCGCGAGCTCTTCGCGCGGCTTGTCTTTGTTGAACTGGATGTACGACCACGCCGCGCCGTTGCAGCCTTCGCTGTAGCGGCCGACCGTGATGCTGCGATCGATATCGACGAGTGCGATGTCGAGTCGCGAGTCACCGCCGAGCGCGGCACCGAGCCAACCGTTGCCTTCGTCGGGCAATGCTTCGCGGCCCAGGAGCGCGGTGAGTTTCGGCCAGATGACGTTGTCGATCTCAGCAGCGAATCCCTCGGCTTTGAGTTTGTCGAGTGCGTTGCTCGCGAGGTACCAGACTTTCACTTTGCCGTTGGCGGTCGGGATGAACGCCCAGTCGAAGCTCAGCGGACAATCGGTGCACGGCCGCTCGACGCCGAAGCCATACGGCGTGATCGCGCGCAATGCGCGCGTGCGAGCTTGTTCCTGCCGCAGTTGCCACCAGCTGTTTTGATGGAACGGAGGAATGAGGTAGGGCGCGACTTGCTGCTGGATGTCCACCGGCAGCGTCGGGTATTTCGACGCGACTTCGGTGAGGTAGAGCGAATCAGTGATCCCGGTGTCATCGCCACGCAGCGTTTGCGGCAGGCGAGGATCGCCGTAGAGCGCGAAGGCTTTGTAGAGCATCGCCTGATCGGCGTTGATGTGATTCGCGGCCAGTTCCTGATCGATGCGATCGAAGGTCGTGACCTGCACTTCCGGCGGCGCGGAACGCACGGAGCGACGGCGCTCCTGCGCGGACGCGCTGAGGAATGAGCACAGGCAGAGGAGAACGATGAGTGTGCGAATGAGAGAGCGCAACGAAAGACCTCCAGAGGAAGCGCATCGTCGCGATGGGCGCTTACGTGTTGCTTACGGCCGGCACGGCCGGCGCGCCGACGCCATCGTCGGCTGGATCGCGGGCGCCCACGCCCGCGTCGATGCGTTGACGGCGACGAGGCGTCGCCGGTCCAGCCGGCGAAGGCGCCGGCGCTCCGCTCCACTTACCGGCATTTCCTTCGCAAACACCAGTTCCTATGCGTCGCATGGTCGCGCCTCGCGCAGTTGAAGACACGCTCGAGCAGGGCTCGGTCACGTTTCTCTACCGGCCGCGCGTCGAAGAGCAGCACGCCAGTGAGCTGCGCGATGTCCAGCGCCTGCTCATCCTTTTGCATCCCGCGCAACATCACTTCGAGCGCCTCATCGCCATCGGACGCAAGCGACTGCCGCGCTCCGCGAAGCGCGATCGCTTCTGGGGCTTTGTCGATCTCGTCCTTGCGCCGCACGACATGTCCGCCGCCCTCGGCGCGCAGGTCTACGGAACGAAAACGCGCGGACTCCGCCACCTTCCCGCCGCGCAGCCATTCGCGTACGGCACCTACGACCTCACCACGCACGGCAGTCACGCGCATCTGCGCTGGCATGTCGATCGCGTCGAGCCGCGCGATCCCATCGCATTCGAAGTCGATGTCGAAGATGACGCCGACTACATCGTCACGATCGCGAATCCCGACCTCGAAGTGTGGGGACTGACGGAACCGCCCGAGTTGCAGGAATCACTCTTCGACGAGCTCGAGCTGCACGTCACGATCCCGACGCCATTCCCGCCGCCACTGCAGGAACGGTTCGGCTCGAGAAAATTTGTCCAGCTCGACAGCGTCGAGTGGCTCGATCATCCCGGCGCCGAGATCGTGTTCGTCGGCGCGGGCTAAATCTTCATCGACAACGCGATTCGCTTTCGCTCGACCTCGACGCTCGTCACCTTCACCGTCACGCGATCGCCGACCTTCACGACGTCGTGCGGATCGCGCACGAATTTGTTCGAGAGCTGCGAGACGTGCACGAGCCCATCCTGATGCACGCCGATGTCGACGAACGCGCCGAACGCCGTGACGTTCGTGACCACGCCTTCGAGAATCATTCCTTCGCGAAGATCGTCGATCTTCTGCACGTCATCGCGAAACTTGGGCGGCTCGAACGAACCGCGCGGATCGCGGCCGGGCTTCTTCAACTCCGCGACGATGTCGCGCAGCGTCGGCTCGCCCACATCGCCGCTCACGTACTTGCGCCACTCGATGCGATCCGCGAGCTGCGCGTTGCCGACGAGCTCCTGCAATCCGACGCCGTGATCCTTCGCCATCGTCTCGACGAGTGCGTAGCGCTCCGGATGCACGGCACTGTTGTCGAGCGGATGATGATCGCGAATGCGCAGGAAGCCCGCGCATTGCTCGAACGCGCGCGCACCGAGTCCGCGAACATCGAGCAACGTCTGTCGCGCGACGAATGAGCCGTGCTCGTTGCGATGCTCGACGATGCGTTTCGCGAGCACGGGACCGATGCCTGAAACGTGCTCGAGCAATTGCGGCGATGCGGTGTTCACGTCGACGCCGACGAGATTCACGCACCAGTCGACGGTCTCGCCAAGCTTCTTCTTGAGGAACGTTTGATTCACATCGTGCTGGTACTGCCCGACGCCGATGCTCTTCGGATCGATCTTCACCAGCTCGCCGAGGGGATCCTGCAAGCGGCGACCGATCGAGACCGCACTGCGCAGCGAAACATCGAGGTCGGGAAACTCCTCGCGCGCCACTTCCGACGCCGAGTAAATCGACGCGCCCTGCTCCGACACCGAGACGATCGGAATGCCGCTCACGCTGGCGCGCACGAAGTTCTCCGCTTCGCGCGAGCCCGTGCCGTTGCCGACCGCGAGCAGATTCGGCTTGTGCGTTTCGACGAGTCGCTGCAATGTGCGCTGCGCATTCGCGCGTTCGTTCGCCGAGCGCTCGGTGTACAGCGTTGTGGTTTCGAGCAGCTTGCCGGTTTCATCGAGCATCGCCACCTTGATTCCAGTACGCAATCCCGGATCGAGCGCGAGCACGCGACGGCTTCCCGCGGGCGGCGCAAGGAGAAGGTTGCGCAGGTTTTGTCCGAAAACGTCGATGGCTTGTGTATCCGCGCGCTGTTTCAATTCCGCGCGCATCTCGCCTTCGATCGAGATCGAGAGCAATCGTTTCCATGCGTCTTCGATCGCTTTGTCGCGCTCGTGGGGCAACGGCGTCGGCCGCGCGTTGCAGCGGCGCTTGCGGCCGGCGAGGATGTCGTCGTCGGGAAAGCGCAGGCGCACGTTGGGAAACTCTTCGGCTTCGCCGCGAAAGATCGCGAGCACGCGATGCGACGGCGCATTCGCGAGCGGCTCGCGATGGTCGTAGTAGAGTTCGAACTTCGACTTCGTTTCTTTCTTGTCGCTGAGCACCGCCGACGTGATCACGCCCTGCTTCGTGGCCATGATGCGCGCGAACTGGCGCAGCTCCGCATCTTCGGCGACGCGTTCCGCGCAGATGTCGCGCGCGCCCGCAAGTGCCGCGGCTTCGTCGGGAACTTCGTCGTTGAGAAATTGTGCGATCGGCGGAACCGCGCTGGCCGGTCCCCAGATCGCGTCGGCAAGCGGTTCGAGTCCGCGTTCTTTCGCGATGGTCGCGCGCGTGCGGCGCTTCGGCCGGTACGGGAGATACAAATCTTCGAGCGCGGTGCGGGTCTTCGCGTCGTGAATGAGTTTCGCGAGCTCGGGCGTGAGCTTGCCTTGTTCGTCGATCGATTTGAGAATCGCGGCGCGGCGATCGTCGAGCTCTTTCAATTCGGCGGCGCGATCGAGGATGGACTGGATCTGCACTTCATCGAGGTTGCCGGTCGCTTCCTTGCGATAGCGCGCGATGAACGGCACGGTCGCGCCCTCTTTCGCGAGCTCGAGCGTGCGTTCGATTTGGATGGGACGAAGGTTCAGTTCCGCGGAGATCTGGGCAACGTGAGACATAAGGGGCGCGGAGTGTAATTCACCGCACCGCCAGTTCCCCAAGCACGTTCTTCGCGATCGCAGGAATCAGCGTCACATCATCTGCAGCGCCGCGCGTGAAAATCACGAGCACGTACTTTTTCCCGTTCGGCAATTCGAAGTACGCGGCGTCGTGGCGCACTTCACTCGTCCATCCTGCTTTCGACCACAACTTTGCATCCGCCGGCAAGGCTTCGCCGATGAATTCCTTCACCTGATTTTCTTCTTCGCGCAACGGCGCGAGCGGTCGCGCGAGGAGCGTCATTTCCGCTTCGGCACCAGGCGCGCCGCGGCGCACGATCCACGACAGCAGTGATGCGGTTGCGTTCGACGTGAGCATGTTGCGATTCTCGCGATTCGTGCCGAGGACTTGCAGATCGACGCCGTACGGGCCGAAGCTCCACGGCTTCATCATCGCGCTCACGTTGTTCGCGTAGCCGAGTTTCTGGAAGCGCTTGTTGATCTCGCGACGCTTGTCGATGTACTTCGCGAGCGCGCGTCCCTGCAGCGATGGGCCGGGCGTGGTGTTCGCGAGGATGTCGACGATGTACGCGGTGGCGTCGTTGTCGGAGATGCTGATCATTTCGCGCAGTGCGCGATCGACGTCCGGCACGCTTTCTTTCTTCGTCGCGAAGGTGTCGGCCATGAAGAACAACTTGATGACCGATGCGGGATAAAACGGAGCATCGCCGTGAAAATCGGCGCGGCCGATGAGTTGCGGGTCGCTGAGGTCAAGGAGGGTGATGGCGAGATCGTCACTCTTGAGTTTGGGATACGCCTTGACCGACGCCTCTGCCGCCATCCGCAACTTCGTCTCCAGCGATGGATCGCGCGGGACGTCGAGAAATTGTTTGTAATCGCCGAACAGTGGGAACGCGATGAGTGCGAGAACGGCGAATCGCAGGATGCGCATGGCGCCAATCTTATTGCGGCAGCCGCGCGAGGAACATCTCCAACAGCGCATCCTCGGCGCACATCATGCCGTTCACCCACTCGACGATCTCACCATCGCGCTCGATCCAGTGTCCTGGACATGCGCGCGGGCCGGTGCTTTCGTAGTAGTAGCTGACCTCGATCAGCACCGGCTCATCGTCGCGGCGAAGAATGTCGACCGCGATCGACGGCATGTTCAACGTGCGCGCCGTGTGAATCGCGAGACGCAACGCATCGCGATCGATCTCGTCGGGATTCGCGAGCAGAACGCCGCTGCCGCTCGCACGAAAATCATTCGGCCGATTGGCACGTCGAAACGCGAACACGCGATTGCCGATGACGGTCACGCGCGTGTCGAACGCATTGTTCGCGACAAACTCCTGCAGCAGCACGCGTCCCTGCTCCGCCGGCTCGTGCGATGCCTGTCGAAACAATCGCCGCTTCCACACGCGCAGCGGTGACGAGAGATCGTTCACGCCGTTGCGAAAGAGGCGATGAATCCAGCGTCGCGCTTCGCCTCGCGTGCGCAGCAATCGCACGTTGTTCGAGCGATATCCGCTCGCGAGTTTGAGCACGAGTGGGAACTCGGCGCCGTCGATGAACATCATCGCGTCTTCGATGCGCCAGAACACGTGCGTACGCGGCATCGGCAGGCGCGCGGCGTCGAGCAGCATCGCCTGCGCAATCTTGTCGTCGAAGTGCCACGCCGATCGCCAGTCCGGAAACACGCGCAGATCCGGCATCGTCTGCGCGAGCGTGAACGACAAGCGCTTGGCGTACTCGCGCACGCGTGCGATCGGCGGAACCCACCAGAGAAATCCGTCGCACGTGCGCAGCACATCGATCATTCCCGGCGCGCGCCAGTTCACTTCGACGACTTCGTGACCGGCGTTTCGCAGCGACGGAATCCAGCGATCGGAAAACGATTGTTCCGAACCGTCGCGCAGGCGAACACGATCGGGATGCACGGCAATGCGAAACACGGATGGCGAATTCTAGCGACAGCGTCGCGACATCGCGACTGCTTCGTCGAGCTGGCGCGCATGCTCGATCGCGAGATGTCGTTTCGCGATCTCGATCACTGCATCCGGTCCCGCGATCACGAGCTCGTGATACGCGCCCTCGCCTTCCGCATCGAGCCACAGCGCGAGTGGAAGACTTCCCCACTTCTCGGTGAACGGACCTTCGTTCAAATCGGCCATCAGCGTCGCGGCATCTTCGGGCGACGCACACGCGAGTGCGGTCATGCGCGCGACGAATCGCGGCTCGAGCTTCTCAAGCGTTTCGCGGGCGACCCCCGAATCGCCGCGCCATCTGTCCGACATCGAGAAATGCACGCCGAGTCCTTCGAGCCAGACGCCGAGGAGCGCGGCGCGAAACGAAGTCGAGGCATCGTACGGATGCGTGCGCAGCCACGACTTCTGCATGAGATGCGCGAATTCGTGGCGAAAGAGACGATCGATGCGATCGCGATTCTCGCTCGTCGTCGCATCGCCGTACGCGTCCTGCAATGCGGTTGCATCGAACACGATCGTCTGCGCATCGCGCGTCATCGCATCACGTTCGCCGTGGTTCTCGATGAGAATCGTGACGCGCGACGGCGCCTCCGCGGGCGCGTACTCGCGAGCAACGACTTCAGCGTGAGACGGCCACTCCCGCATGCGCGCATCGATGAGCGCACGCCACGCCTGTTGCTCCGGCGTGAATTGCGCGTTTGCGTGCAACGCAAAAATCGCAACGAGCAAAATGCGTTTCATTGTCGGCGCTCCAATGCGGAAGCGATGAAGAGTGCGATCGCAATCGCCGCGAATGCAAACGTGATGATGCGGTGCGCGCCGTAAAGCAGCGGTGCGATCACGCCGATGACCACACCCGCGGCCGCGAGTGCATCGGCGCGCGGTGATTTCGTCAGCGGCACGAGCGGAACATCGCGCGCATCGGCGACGAACAACGGCCGCAGTTTTCTCCAGTCCGCGATGAGCAGCGTGAGGTTCATCGCGAGCAGCACGGCGTTGACGTACGGCGTGCCGCGCCACTGCAGCGAGATCGTGACGACAAGAATGTTCGCGAGCATCGGCACGAGCATCACCGCGCCTAACGTCGAGAATCGCTGCGAGAGCAGCAGCAATCCGACGTCGACTTGCGACCAGCCGACGAAGCGCGCCCACATCGCGAGGCCGTAAGTTGCGAGGCGTTCTTCGAGCCATACTGGTCCGATGAAACCGGGAAAATCGCCGTGCGTGAGTTTCGCCATGCCCGACGTGAAAAACGTGATGCCGAGGAACAGGCGGATGGCGATGAGGACGAAGCGGCGCATGGTGCGCTGAATACGGCGCAACGGCATCGTTGGTTGCACTCGCTACAATCCCGTCACCGTGCACAACGAAGTGTTGACGCTCACCGCATCCGACGGATACGCGCTCGACGCACGTCTGCTGCTGCCCGATTCGCCGCCAACGCGTACGCTCGCGATGAATCCCGCGTTAGGCGTGCCGAAGGAGTTCTATCGCCGTTTCTGCGAGCGCGCGACGGAGCTCGGCTACGCGGCGCTGTTGTACGACTATCGCGGCATCGGCGGTTCGCGTCGCGGATCGCTGCGCGGATTCAAGGCGACGTTTCGCGATTACGGCACCCTCGATATCGCCGCGGCGATCGAGTTCCTCACATCGCGATTTCCCGATCTCCCACTCCACGCCGTTGGCCACAGCGCCGGAGGTCAACTCCTCGGGCTCGCCCACAATTGCCAGCGAATCTCATGCGCAACGCTCGTCGCATGCTCGACCGGCACGTTGTCGCTGCTGCCGCGGCCGTTCCGTTATCTCGCGCGTTTCATGATGCAGGGCTTCATCCCGATCACGACAGCGCTGCTCGGCTACGCGCCCGCGAAGAGCGTCGGCTGGGGCGAAGACCTGCCGCGCGACGTCGCGCGTGAATGGGCTGCATGGTGCAACGCGGATCGCTACTTCGCGAGTTTTTTCGGCAAGACGATTTCAACGCACTGGTACGACGACATTCGCGTTCCGATTCGCGCCATCGCGATGAGTGACGATCCGATCGCGAATCCGCGCACCGTCCCGGCGTTGCTGTCGATCTACACGAACGCGCCGAACGACGTGCGCTGGATCTCGCCAGGTGACGTGAACGCGAAGTCCCTCGGACATCATGGGTTCTTCACGTCGAAGGGACGCGCGTTGTGGGATGACGTGTTGCGTTAGATCCGTCGCATCACGACGATCGTCTTGTCGTCGCTCGCCGGTGTTCCCGCTTCGAACGCATGCACATCTTCGAGCACACTCTGCGCGATCGACTGCAACGACGCGCGTGATGCACGCGCAACGCTTTCGCGCAATCGCCCGTTGCCGAACTCCTCTTCGTTCGCGTTGTTCGCCTCGTTCAATCCGTCGGTGTAAAGAAACAACGTCGCGCCGCGCGCGAGCGTCACGCGGCGCTCTTCGCACCACGCATCCGCGAGAATCCCGATCGGTTGTCCCGTCGAATCGATCATCGCCACTTCGCCGTCGTGGATGAGGAGCGGCGGATTGTGTCCCGCGTTCACGTATCGCAACTCGCCGGTCAGCGGGTTGTAGCGCCCGAAGAAAAACGTCACGTACTTGCGCCCGCCGGCCATGCGAAACAGCAACGCGTTCAAGCGCGCGATAAGCGACGAGAGATCGGGCTCGATCGGCGCGGCGACGCGCAGCGCGGCTTGAATGCTCGACATGATCAATGCCGCGGAGACGCCTTTGCCCGAGACATCGCCGATCGCGATGCCGAGCTCTCCGTTCGGCAGCTCGAGGAAATCGTAGTAATCGCCGCCGACTTCGAAGCACGGAATCGAGCGCGCATCGAGCGAGACGCCGCGCATGTCGCTCGGCGGTTTCGGGAGCAGACGGCTCTGAATCTCGCGGCCGAGGAGCAGCTCCTGCTCCATGCGCTTCTTTTCAAGTGCGGCCATGTGCAGCGTCGCGTTCTCCATCGCGATGGCCATGTGATCGGACATCGCATCGAGAAACTCGAGATCGCGCTCGCCGAATGACCCATTTTGTTTGTTGAGCAATTGCAGCACGCCGACGACGCGGCGCTCGCGATTGCGAATCGGCACGCACAACATCGACTGCGTGCGAAAGCCGCTGCGCTGATCGTACGAACGATCGAAGCGAGGATCGGCATACGCGTCGTGAAGAATCACCGGCTCGCCGGTCGCGGCCACGATGCCCGCGAGTCCGCGTCCGATCGGCAAGCGAATCTCCCGCACTTCGAGACCTTCCGCGACTTTCGACCAGATCTCTTTCGTCGCGTCGTCGACGAAGTACAACGTGCCGCGCTCGACCCCGAGCTCCGCGCGCGCAACGGAGAGGATGGAGTTGAAGAGCGAGTCCGCTTCGATCGAGGAGTTGATCAGCTTCGACGCTTCGACGATCGTGCGCAGTCGTTCGAGTTGCTGTTTGCTTTCGACGACCTGCACGACGCGCGCGAGCCGCAACGCGACCGCGGGCGTGAGCGTGAAGCTGATCCCCGCATACGAGCGCGAGGAAAGTGCACGGCCCGTGCGGACGATCGTGGCATCGAGCGTGAGCTCATCCCCGTCGAACGCGAACCACAGTTTCGCGCTCATGCCATCGGTGAGCGCGCCGTCATGTTCGATGCGCGCGCCAAGAGGACCGAGCTCGTGGACTTCCACTTCGTGCGCGCCAAAGAACGCGGGCAATGGAGGCCGCAGCATCAAACGCTCGGCTCGTCGGCGATCGGTGGCGGAGGGCATGAGGACGGAGACTTTAACGCACCTCGAAAATCAGCACGGCTCCATCGCGATAAATCAATCGCACTGCATTCGTCGCGAGCAGCGCGCGGCGGCGTTCGTCGCTGCCGCGCGCACCGACGTAGATGTGCGTCGCGCCTTTCGGCCGCAATTCGCGAAAACGCTCGTTGATCGCGTCGACCTGGGTTCGCGGCAGCGACCACGCGTACAGCAGCGGCGGCAAGGTCGAGCGGCGTCCCGTCGTGACTTCGAGCCAGTAGCCGCCATCGACGCCGACGTACGCGGGAGGAATCCACGGCCGCGCTTCGACCGCAAAGACGGCATCGCGCGGAACGTTCTGCTCGATCCAGCGCATCGCGCGCAGATCGGATTCGTCGGTGAAGACGGTTTGCGGATTGACGATGCTCGTCGTCGTCATCGCGCCTGCGATCGCCATCGCGACGATCAGCGCGAACATGTCGAGGCCGCGCATGCGCAGCACCCATGTGATCAGCGCCGCGCTTGCGAGCGAAAGCGGCAGAAACATCGTGATGATCGCGGAGTCGAGCGTGGCGAAGCCGGTGAGATCGATGCCGTGGGGCTTCCAGTACAACGCGATCGCGAGGATCAACACGAACGCGCCGATGAGTTGCAGTGCAGGCCAGGGCTTGCGATGCACGCGAACTTTGCGTCGCGAGACGAGCACGATCACGATCCACCACGCGGCCGACAACGCACGTCCGGCGATCGGCATCTCCATCCATCCGGCGATCCCGCTGATGCCCGCGGTTGCGATCGCAAGCAATTCGCGATTGTGCGTCGACGCGAGGAGATGCATCGGCAGACCTTGCGTCGTCGCCGGTGCGATGACCTCGCCGACGTGCGGATTGCGCGCAAGCACGAACAGCCAAGGCGACGCGAGCAACGCAGCGATCGTTGCCGCGAATGACCATCGTGCGAGCGCACGCACGATGTGTGGCCGCGTTGCGATCAACATCACGAGCGCGAAGACGAGCGCGAACAGCGCGACGCGCACGTGAATCAACAACACGCCGCTCGCGAGAATCGCCGACGCAAAGATCCACCGCATCGGCCGCGATGTGCGCGCGAGTTGCCACAACGCGATCAGCAACGGCGGCAACACGAGCGTGCCGGCGAGATGCGTGTAGCGTCCCCACGAAAGATAAAAGCCGGGGTAGTACGAGACGAACATCGCCAGCGATGCGGCGATGAGCCCCGCTTCGCGCGAGCGCAGGAGCACGCGTCCCGCGGCGTACACCATCAGCAGCGAAAGCGCGTTCAGCGCCTGGCCGTAGCTGAGCAGAAACGTCGGGATCTCGCTCGCGTTCGTCGCTGCTGCTACGAACGTAGCAGGTACGTGAAACCCCCAGTGGTAGAAGAATCCCGCGCCCGGAATGTACGGATCCATCGTCGCCGGCACGGCTCCCTGCTCGAGCAGCAGCCGCACGATCATCGCGTGATGCACACCATCGACCCACGGCGGAAACGCGAGCCCGCGAATGTGCAGCACGCGCGTGACGATCGCGATCACGGCAAGAATCGCGAACGTGAGGAAGAACGGAATCGTCACGCGTACTCGCGACCAGCGCACGCGCCGCGCGCGAACAAAGCACAGGATCGCACCGCACACGATCGTCGCGTAAACGATCGCGCGCATCGCCTTCGGCGACATCGCGATGCCGAGCTTCGTTGTGAGCAAAAGCAACAATGGCCAGATCGAAAGACCGAGGGCGAACTGCATCGCAAGCGTGACGAGAGGATCGCTCACGCGCAGTCGCAACGCGGACGCGACGATCGCTCCGGACGTCCAGAGAAATAGAAACGTGACGAGATAAACGGACCACGGCATCCGCGGGAAAGTTTATGCCCTGCGAAATTCAGGACTACGATCTCTCCGAATGAGACATGCGCTGCTCCTCGTCGCGTTGCTGCTCATCACCGCGTCGCCGATGGCCGCGGCAACGGTCGAGGTCCGATCGCCGAGTGCGGTCACGTGTGTCGCTCCTGCGACCGGCGAGACGTTCCCCGCGAACGCGGGTCGCATCACATGGGACGAACGCGTTCATCCACAACTTCAATGCGCTGGTGAAAACCTCGAACCACGAGATCTCATCGCGACCGATACGCGGGCCGACTTTTTCCCGGCGATCCCGATCGCGCTCACCGGAGTGACGAGCGACATCACCGTCACGTGGCTCGATGTGACCGACGCGCCGCGAGTCCTCGCCGTGCGGCAATTGCCAAAGGCCACCTCGCTCAGCATTCCGGTGGCGCGCAAACGCGGACGATGGTTGCGCATCAGCCGGAAAGGCGCATCGCCCGTGACCATGCGCGTTCCCGATGCTGCCGATGCAATCCTCGAGGTTCCCGCTCCGGTGCGCGGCGGAGAACTATTCGGCAGGCTTTCTCCACGACGCATTCAACCGATCGCCATCGTCACGCGCGAAGGAAACGAGGGAAACGTCGGCGATGGATTTTTCACCATCCAGGGCGTTCCATCCGGATCGACTCTGCTGCGCGCGCGTTACGCGGGAGGATTCGAACAATCGTCGTCGCGCACCGTTCGCGTGACGAATGAAGAAAGCACCTGGGTCACACTTCCGGATCTGCCGCGAGCAGGAGCGCTGGCGATCTCGATCGAGCCGTCGGTGTGCATCGAGAAATCATCCATCGCGCTGCTCATCCACGGCAGACGCGTGCACTCGCGTGCCGTCGATGCGAAGTCGTGTCGAGCGGAGATCGAAGGAGTGCCGCCGGTGAGCATCACGGCACAACTTCTCGACGAAGACTCGCGGTTGCTCGGAACCGCGAATACGACCATCGCACCCGACGAAATCGCTCCCCTCCTCCTCGGCGCAAACATCCCGATCGTGCACGGTTTCATTTCGATCGGCGGCGAGCCCGCGTCACGCGAGCGCATTCGATTCACAAGCGAGAACGGTGCGGGCGTCGATGTCGCCGCTGAAGATGACGGCGCGTACTCCGTGCGGCTTCCCCATCCGGGCAAGTGGTCGATCCAAAGCTACGTCGCGCCACAGATTTCGATGCGTAGCGCTCTCACCGCTGACTTTCACGCGGGAGAGCAGGAGTTCGATGTCGATCTCGCCGCAGGCGTCCTTCGCATCACCGTGGAGGCAGAGGACAAAGAAATCTCCCATGCACAGTTGTTGGTGAAAGGTCCCACGATTCTGTCGTCATTCACCAGCGTGCGTGAACCGCTCGTTCTCCGCGGACTGCCGATCGGAACGTACGCGCTCGATGCGAATGTGCCGGGGAAAGGCAGCGCGCAGGCGAGTGTCACACTCACGGAAGACAATCCATCGCAGGACGTCACGTTGACGCTTCGCGTCGATCCGCTCTCGATCGTCATTCGCTCGTTCAGCGGCGCTCCAATCTCCGGCGCACGCGTGACGACACTGGGCCGCATCGTTTGGTCGAGTCACGATGGAACGGTCAGCGCGACCGATCTGCCCGACGGGACAAGTCTGCGCGTAGTCGCAGCGGGATACGAACCCACCTGCGCACTGGTTCAGCGACCATCGACGGTCGTCACGCTACGCACGCGCGGTGCATTCGAAGCCAAAGTGCTCGCGAGCGACGGAATGTTTGTCGGCGCACTGACACGCGACGGTGCGCCGTGCACACTTCAGTTGGCGGACCTGACCTGGCAGCGCACGGACGATGGCTTCGTCATTCGTGAGTTGAATGCCGGTGCATACACGTTGCACGGTTGCAGGCAAGACTTTGCGATTCGTCGTGCCGGGCGAGCCGGTCACGCTGCCTTAGTTCAACGCGAAATTGATCGTGAGATTGAACAGCACCGCGATCGGCTTTCCGTCGCGCATGGCCGGCGCGAACGTCCACTGTCGCACCGCATCCATCGCGCTCTGATCGAGATCGGGTGCGACGCTCTTGAGCAGTCGCACGTCGCCAACGGCACCAGTTTCCGACAACTCCGCTTCGACGATCACCAGGCCGCTGATTTTCACGGCGCGATATTTCTCCGAATAGAGAGGCTCGACGCGCTTCAGCACCTTTGGCGGCGTGATGGTTTTGTCGATGCGCGCGAAACGCGGATCGTGCGGCGCGGTGTCGACCGGCTGCGGCGACGGCACCGCCGCGAGCGTGTTGCTCGCTGCTTTCAGGATCGCGCGCTCGTCGTGCGAACGCACGAGCTGACCGTTCGCGAACACGAGGTCTTCAGCGGTCGACGCCGCGGCGATTGGACGACCCCAACTCGTCGGATCGAATTTCTTGTCCGAGCCCGCGCTGACGATGCGATACGAATTCGCATCGACGACCCATTGCAAATCCGTCGCCCATCCGTCGTGCACCGCCGGAAACGCGAACGTCGCCGCGGAGCCGCCGTTCGCCTTCGCATGCGCTTCGACTTGCGCGCCAATCTCCGCGAGCGCGACCTCCGTCATCTTGCTGGCCATGATGTCGGTGACAACCGGCGAGCGCGCGGTCATGTACTCGAGCTCCGCGGTGCGCAACTCTTCGAGCGCGGCGCCGGATTCGCCGGAGCGATTCACCTGTCGCACGAGCCAGTTGCGATTCGAGCGCAGAAGCTTTCCGCTCTCGAACACGACATCGCCATCGAGTCCTTCGAATTGTCCGGCCGCGGCCCACGTGGTCTGGTCGAACGTGCCGTCCGCTCCCGCGGCGACGATGCGATATCCGCCAGTCAATGCTTCGCCGCGAAGACTGTGGCCCCACGGATCGAGCACCGGCTGCATCGGCGCGATGAAGTACACGTCGTGTCGCACTTCGACGGCATTGGCCATCTTGTGCACGAGCGCGAGCGAGCGAAGCGCTTTCGCGATGTCCGCATCGTCGGCGCGCATCGCGACGGTCATCGAAAGGAACGCAAGAACCGCAACGAGACGACGCATGCGCGTCACTTTACGCCATACCAGACCGGCATTCGATACGTAACGGCAACGGGCTTTCCGTCGCGCAGCGTCGGCGCGAACGTCCACTGCCGCACCGTGTCGACCGCGGATTGATCGAGCTCCGGCGCGATGCTCTTGAGCAGACGCACGTCTTCGACGACGCCGCGTTCATCGATCGCGATCTCGACGATCACGGCACCGCCAATCTTCGCGCGCCGATAACTCGGCGGAAACGGCGGCTCGATGCGCTTCGTGGTCTTCGGCGACTCGGTCGCGGCATTGAGTGCGACGTAGCGCGCATCGTCGATCGCGGCATCGACCGGCTGCGCGATGACCACGCCTCTGCGCGTCATCAGTTCCATCTCGGCGCGCTGCAATTCCTCGAGCGCTGCACGTTCGTCCGCCGACTTCACCTGCGATGCGAGCCACACGCGATTCGATCGCACGAAGCGGCCGTTCGCAAACACGATGTCGCCATTCACGTCGCGAAACTGACCAGCGGCCGGATTCTCTTCGAACACGCCATCCGCGCCCGACGCAACGAGGCGATCGCTGCCGTTCGCATGCTCGATGCGAATGGCGTTGCCCCATCCATCGAGCACGGCTTCAGACGAAGCCTGATTCGAGCTCGCAATGCGCTGCACGAGCGCGAGCGAGCGAAGCGCTTTCGCGATGTCGGCGTCGTCTGCTCGTATCACCGATGCAACGAAAACGAGCGCGCACATCGCGAAAGCGCGGCGCATCATTTCAGCCACTCGCCGATCTTCGAAACAACCTTCTCCGGCGTGAATCCGAACTCTTCGGCAATGCGCTCGTACGGCGCGCTCGCACCGAAGTGATCGATGCCGATCACCAGCGCATCGCGATTCACATACTTGTACCAGCCATCGCTGCGTCCCGCTTCGATGCACACGACTTTGCTGCGATCGCCGAGGACTTCGTCCTGGTACGACTGCGGTTGCTGATCGAAGAGCTCGAGGCACGGGGCAGAAACGACGCGCGTGTTGCCGCGCAGTTTCGCCGCATTCACCGCGAGCGAGACTTCGGATCCCGTCGCGATGATGGTGACATCGCCGTTCTCGAATCCATCGAGCACGTACGCACCTTTGTAAATGCGATGCGCATCGAAATCGCTCGGACGTTCGATGATGTCGACCTTCTGCCGCGTGAGCACGAGCAGCGTCGGACCGCTGTGATGCTTGAGTGCATACGCCCACGCCATCGCGACCTCGGCGCCATCCGCGGGGCGGAAGAGCGTGAGGTTCGGAATCAATCGCAGCGACCAGAGTTGCTCGATCGGTTGATGCGTCGGACCGTCTTCGCCGAGGAAGACGGAATCGTGCGTGTAGACAAAGATCGACGGCACACCCATCAGCGCCGCGAGACGCACCGACGGACGCATGTAATCCGAGAAGATCATGAACGTCGCGCCGTACGAGCGGAACGCGCCGTACAACGTCATGCCGTTCACCACCGCGCCCATCGCGTGCTCGCGAATGCCGAAGTGGAGATTGCGGCCTTTGAAAATCTCGAGAGCAGGCAGTGACTTCTCGCTGCCTTTCGGACGCTCGACGCTCGTCGCGTCTTTGATCAACGTGTTCGTCGACGGTGCGAGATCCGCGGAACCGCCGACGACGTACGGCGCGATCGCCGCCATCTTCTGAATGACCTGTCCCGACAGTGCGCGCGTGGCAACAGGCTTCTCCGTCTTCGCGCCTTCGAGCAGCACGGATTCATACCCATCCGGCAGCGACTTCGACCAGTAGCGATCCCAATCCTCGGCGAGCTGCGGATGACGCGCACGCCACGCGGACATTTCTTTTTCCCAACGCTTGCGCTCGCGCGCGAGGCGCTTCGTGCGACGCGTGAACTCTTCGCGCACATCGTCGGCGACGTAGAACGTCGGCTCTTCGGGCCAGCCGAGTGCGGCCTTCGTTGCTTTCACTTCATCGGCACCGAGGGGCTCGCCGTGCGCGCGTGCGGTGCCGTGATACTTCGGACTGCCCCAGCCGATGATCGTTTTCGCGCAGATGAGCGTCGGGCGTTTCGTGTCTTTCTGCGCGCGCTTGATCGCTTTACGAATCGCGGCGCGATCGTGACCGTCGATCGTCATGACCTGCCAGCCGAATCCTTCGAAGCGCTTCTTCACGTCTTCGGAGAATGCGAGGCGCGTCTCGCCTTCGATCGAGATGTTGTTGTCGTCGTAGAAGTAAATGAGATTGCCGAGGCCGAGGTGACCTGCGATCGAGGCGGCCTCGGAGCTGATGCCTTCCATCAGATCGCCGTCGGAGCAAATCGAATAAACAAAATGCTCGACCGGCTTGAACGGATCTTCATTATTGAAGCGCGCCGCGAGCATCTTCGCCGCGAGTCCCATTCCGACGCCATGCGCGAAGCCTTGTCCGAGAGGACCGGTCGTGACTTCAATGCCGGTCGCGTGACCATATTCGGGATGGCCCGCGGTCTTCGATCCCCACTGACGGAAATTCTTCAATTCGTCCATCGTCATGTCCGGATATCCGGTGAGATGGAGAAGTGAATAAAGGAGCATCGACGCGTGGCCGGCGCTCAGAACGAAACGATCGCGATTCTGCCAGTGCGGCTCGAGGGGATCGTGGCGGAGAAACTCCGTCCAGAGCACGAACGCCATGTCCGCCATGCCCATCGGCGTGCCGGGATGGCCGGAGCGGGCCTTTTCCACGGCATCGACCGCTAAGAAGCGGATCGTATTGACGCACTGCTCTTCGAGCTTGTCCTTGCGTCCAAGCGCGGGCTGATTGCTCTCTTCAGCGACGGAAATCGCCGCGGCACCTTCGGCTGCCGTGCTGCCGGGTGTCGGGTCCTGCATCGAAACCTCCTGCGAGATCATGAGCGGCGGGCGCCGCTCGTCGAAAAGAAAGCGGATTATACTCGGCGCCAGCCTGCAACCTCGGGTCACAGCGACAGCGAAATCGAGAGAGGTGACTGATGATGGACGAGAGCGTCACGGTCAAGGGTTCGCCCGTTCGCAGTTTGCAGAAATTCGTCGATAGCGAGCTCACCATCGAGCAACGCGAGGCGATGTTTCGCGCATTACCGGTCGAATACGGCACGCGATTTCGATCGCCGATTCTCGCTACCGAAACCGTTCCCGTACATATGCTCAATCGCTTCACGGAAGAGGCGGCCAATGCGAAAGGCGAAGCCATTGACGCCTTTGCGCGCCGCGCGGGACAAGAAGCAGCGAGCGATGCGGTCAAAGGAATTTACCGCTTCTTCGCATTAGTCATGACGCCGCCCGCAATCTTGTCGAAGGCATCGCAGATGTGGAGCTCGCTGTACAACAAGGGCGAGTTGCGCGTGGACGAGCAGACCGACCATTCCGCGCGAATCCGGCTCATGAATTTCCCTTCAGAAATCGCGGGCTGTGCCCGATTGATGGGATGGATCGAGCGCATGGCCGCACTGACGGGCGTCAAGAAGATCAATGTCGTCCAGACACAATGCGCGGCCAAAGGCGATTCGCACTGTGAGTGGAAATTGAGCTGGAGCTGAAACACACGCGCGGCTTCGCGCGTACCACACGCGCATGCGCTATGTGATGAAGCAGAAGCTGTTCGCGTGGGGTGACGACTTCACGATCAAAGACGCCGAGGGTCGCGACGTGTTCTTCGTCGACGGCAAGGCGCTTTCCTTCGGCGACCAATTGTCGTTTCAGGATCTCAATGGACAGGAGTACGCGTTCATCCGCCGGAAACTCATGTCCTGGGGACCGACGTACGAGATTTACCGCGGCGGCGAGCTTGTAGCAGTGGTTACGAAAGAACTGTTCACGTTCTTCAATTGCAAGTTCACTGTCGACGTCGAAGGCCCCGACGATCTCCAGGCCAGCGGCGATTTCATGGATCACGAATACGTCTTCAAACGCGGCGATCGTCCCGTGGCAACAGTTTCACGGAAATGGTTCTCATGGTCCGACACCTACGGCGTCGATATTGATGATCGGGAAGATGATGTACTGATTCTCGCGAGCACGGTGATTATCGACATGATTTGTCATGGAGATCGGGAGAGGTAACTCCTCGCATTAGCGATGCCGTTTCAAATCCTCGCGAATTTCTGCTTCGGCACGCTTCGCCCACGCCATCGCGTCCTGGGCTGGCGTAACATCGCCGCCTTCCGTGTCGATTAGGACGCCGTCGGTCATTGAGGCCAGCACTCCCGACGCAATCACAGACGTCATCAGCTCACGAAAGCTGCTGTGGGTGACGAACTCCACGACAGAATCTCGCGATCCAATCTCGGCCGCGAATTCGTCATCATCGAGATCCACGGGCTCGATGGAAAACTCGAATCCGCCCTCGTTCCCGTCGTACCTGCACGGCAGGAATCCCGTGTGCTCATTCGGATCGAAATCAATGGGCAAATCCATGGGAAATCCCGCTTCATGAATCGCCTGCGCCCACGCTTCGGGTACAGGCATTACGGCACGGTTCAGATAAACGAGCATCGTGACGGACATCGTTTCCTCCAATGAATCAGCTTTCGAACCAATAAACCAACCGCGCGGATCTCGCAAATTTCGTTTCAATCGTATTGAGTGTTTGCACGACTAACGGCCATTCGATTGCGAATTCATCCACCGTTAGACCTGCGCGTTCGAAGGTGGTCTCGAGCTCATTCAGCGTCATCCACGATGGACGTAATGCGTCCGAATTGAGCACGAGCTCATAAGCCAATCGCGCTTCACCGGACGCATCGTGTGGAAGCCCACGCGAAGGAATCGCTTCTTCGATCGCGGCGAAGAGAGCGCGGCTGCGCTCCGGCGATACCGCGGCGTATCCAATCCACACACCGTCGGATCGATATTCGATGAATGCTCGGATATCGATCCCCATTCAACGCGATCTCCGTAAATCATCCGCCGCGAGATACGCACGAACGGCGAACTGCCCGAAGAGGAGATCGCCGGCGACGCGAGTGAAGAGCCACGATTTCGCTACGGATTGCGTGATCGCCGCGAAGACGACGAAATCGAGATCGATGAAGAGCGGGAGCGCGATGAGAGCAACGCCAAGGCGGCGGCCGGAACGCAGAAGGAAGGCGCCAATGAGATAGAAGGCCGCGAAGATCCATTGCAGCCAGTCCGGTCTTGCGTCGCGAAGGAACGGCGGAATGATGATCAACGCCACAAGGAAAAACAGCCCATTGGAGGCGCTGCGCAACATCGCGGCTGGAGGGGACGGCGAGGAGTCGATGTGCTTCCCGTTCCGCAGGACCGCGGGCTCGTGCAGCAGAAACCTCCGCATCCACCGATACTCCAGCGTACTGCCGTCTTCAAGCGTTGTCGTCCAGCCGCGTTTGCGCTCGGCCGCATTGGAGAGTACGGCCTGTTGCACGCCGTCGAGCAGAATCAAAATCTTTGATTGTTCGAATCGTAGTTGCAGTCGCGCCGGGGACTCTCCCGCCAGCGGGTACTCCTTCGTCAATGCAAGGCCTCCACAACTTTCGCAGGATCGGTCATCGGCAATTTACACGCGTAATTCGTGCAGATGTAAGCAGTCGGTTTATCGCCGATGGCACGTTGCTCGGCGGTAAACGTCGCAAGTTTCGTAATGGGCGGGGCTTCGCCGTCGGGACGTTGCAAGACGACTTTATTCGGCACGAACGATTGGAATACCGCGCGCTGCAGAGTGCGAACGTCGCTTCCCGACAGAACGATTTCCTGTGATGGGCCTAACACGAAGGATAATGCGCTCAACGCGTGCGTGGAGGCAGACGGCGCGAGGGTGACCTCGTCGCTGATGACCTTCAATGCGGCGTTTGCACGTTTTTCGTACGAGTCATTCGCGGTCATGCGCGCGAGGCGAATGAGGTTCAGGATCATCACGGAATTGCCCGACGGAATCGCGCCGTCGCCTGATTCTCGCGCACGCACGAGCAGGCGCTCACTGTCCGAGGACGTGACGTAGAAGCGACCGCTGTTATCGCCGAACAGACGCAAGGCCTCGTCATTGAGCGAGATCGCCTGTTCGAGCCAGCGAATGTCGAATGTCGACTCGTAGAGATTCAAGAATCCCCAGATCAGAAATGCATAATCGTCAAGATATTTACGTTTCTTCGTGACGACCGCATTGGCAGCGCGCGTCGCGGCATCGGCATATTTCGGCTCATCGAGAATCACAGAACCGTAAGCCAGCGCCGCGATCATGAGGCCGTTCCAGTCCGCGAGAATCTTTTCATCGCAGCCGGGCTTCGGTAGTTTCGTGCGATTGGCGGATTTGTAATACGCCTCATTTGCGTCCTGGGCCGCATAGAACGCGCCGGATGGCGATTGCAGATCGCGCAATACGTATGTGAACGTGTCGCGGGCGGTTTGCACGTACTCGGCCTTCCCTGTCGCCTGATACGTCTCGAGAAATGCGAGTGCGAGCAGCGCCTGGTCGTAGAGCATCTTCTCGTAATGCGGCTCGCTCCACTTAGCGTCACTGGAATACCGATGAAATCCAAAATCCACGCGATCCCACAATGCGCGCGAACGTAATGCGCGCATTGTGGTTTCCACCATCTCCAATGCATGCGCATCGCCGCTGCGTTTCCAGTAGCGCAACAGGAACATGACGTAATGCGGCTGCGGGAATTTGGGCTCAGGACTGAAGCCGCCGTTCTGGGCGTCGAATCGTGCGGCGAGTTGTTTGTAGCCGGCGGTCAGGACATCGGCCGTCAATGCATCACCGGCGACTACAGGCGCCTGCAGTGTGCGCACGATCATCTCCGCGGATGCGGCGACGTGTTCTCGCTGCGTGTTCCACATCGTTTGCAGACGTGGGATCAGTGCACGAAACTTTTCCTTTGGAATATATGCCGCGGCGAAGAATGGTTTGCCGTCCGGCGTAAGAATCACGTTGTTCGGCCAGCCGGCATCGCCGGTCAATGCGCGCGTCACGGTGAGATAAACGCTGTCGATGTCGGGACGTTCTTCTCGATCGACCTTAATCGAAATAAACGCGTCGTTCATCAGTTTCGCGATTTCCGCGTCGCTGAACGATTCGGCTTCCATCACGTGGCACCAGTGGCACGTCGAATATCCGATCGAGAGGAAGACCGGTTTATTTTCTTTCTTCGCGCGCTCGAAGGCTTCAGTGGACCACGGATACCAATCGACAGGATTTTTAGCGTGTTGCTGAAGATAACGAGACGTCGAATTCGCGAGGTGATTCTCGGCACTCGTTGTGAGCGCCGAGATCACAACGATCGCGAAGAGGAGAACCCGCTTCACTCGATGCCTTTTCCTTGCACCACGCGGTAAGACTTGTCCGCTGCCAGACCCTTGAGGACCTGCTTTTCGCCGTTCGGCCAGACGATGGTGACGTCGGCTTTGGTGTCACTGCCGAGGCCGAGGTGCTGTTCTTTCGGATGCACGGAGAGATAGCCGATCGTGCTAAACACCTCGCGCCACATCCCCTTCTGTGACGCCGTATCGACTGTGATTTTCGTGCCGATTGCGTCGCGCGTAACACCTTTTTCCGGATCGCCGACCAATCGCAGTTTTAGCCAGTGATTCTTCGCTTTTTCGGCATTATTGCGATAGGCGTACGCCGCGGAATTGAAGTTGTTGACGACCATATCGAGATCGCCATCTCCATCGAAGTCGAGATACGCAACACTGCGCGCATTACCCGCGGGATCGGCGCCGCTCTGTGCCGTTTCTTCGTGTAATGAGCCGTTGGTATTGACGAAGAACACCGGCACTTCTTTTTCGGCAACCGGCAGGATTGCATTGGATGGCTTGCCATTGGGATCGGTGAGATACGGATTGACGCTCGAATAAACGGCGTATTCGTTCATCCCGTTGACGACGTAGAGATCATCATCGCCGTCATTATCGAAATCGAAGAAATCGGCATCCCACGCCCAGCCGGTCGATTGCATCCCGCGGCCAACGGCTTTCGATTGTTCCCACGCATTGCCATTCGACATCCACAAATCATTCGCCTCGACGACGCGCATGTTTGCCATCTTCGCGGGATTGAATTTCATGCGCGTTTTGGTGTCCGGCAGGATGTATTTCTCGTCTTTATCCATCGTGACAATGTTCGAGATATACACATCGGGCTTGCCGTCGCGATTGAGATCGGTAATGCCGACGTTCATGGTGTAGCTCGGTTTATCCGTACCGATCTTGCCGGAGACGTCTTCGAATTTTCCGTTGCCGAGATTTCGATACCATGCGTTGGTCCCGAAGTCGTTCCCGCAAATCAGATCTTCCCAACCGTCGCCGTCGAAATCGACGTGGCCGACGGACTGTGCCCAGCCGGTATTTTCGATTCCGCTGCCGGCGCTGACGTCTTCGAAGACAAATCCACCCTGATTGCGAAAGAGTTTGTCCGGCAAGGCGTTGCTATTGCGACGGGAGAGTGTTGGCAATTCGCCATGGACGTAATCGCCGAAATAGCCGATGTAAAGATCAAGACGGCCGTCGCGATCGAAATCCAATGCGGTTGCAGGACCGCCGACGAGGCCTTTACCGCCAAGATTTGATTTCGCGGTGACGTCTTCGAACTTGGCGTTCCCAAGATTGCGATACAGACGGTGATCGTCATCGACGTACGTAATGAGCACGTCCTGTAAGCCGTCATTGTCGAAATCGGCAATGATCGGCTGACGCGGCTCGCCAGGACGTCCATCCGGACGCTTCCAGTTCAGGCCGGCGGTTTCCGTCGCATCCTTGAAATTGCCTTTGCCGTCATTGAGGAACAGCGCATTGCCGGAACCGCTCAATGCCAGCACGTCGATATCGCCGTCGTTGTCGATATCTTCCGCCGCAATGCCCGAGCCGCCGAACGTCGGCGGAACCGCTAAGCGAACGGTGTTGCCTTCGGTCACTGTATAACTGCGAATGAAACGTGCAAGCCAGTCACTGAGGCGATGTTCGAATTGAAATCCGCTCGCGGTTGTGACGTCGGTGAAGTATTTTCCGTTGATTGCGGGCTTTTTGTCCGGAGCAGAGGCCACGGCGGCTTTTGTCTTCTTCACCGGCGGCGCAGAGGCGTGTTGATCGAGTAATTTCTGAATGCGCTGCAGGGACTTCACTAAATGCGCGCTCTCGAGCCGCTCTTTCCCCTCTTCTGACGCGACAAATCCCGCGACGCGCAACGTCAACACACCCATTTGCGCCGCGCCTTCCGTGAGTAATTCGGCCGCAAACGGATCGGGCTCGAGCGTTCCCTTGTAATTCGGATCGTTCAGCACTTCATTGAGATAAACCCAGTGAATGCCGGGATCGCGGAACGAATCGAGATCGTACGCCTCGATGACGATGCGCTGGTCTTTCGGCAAACGCGGGAAGTAAATGATGTCTTCGTACTGATTGGCCTCGTGCGGCTGGTAAATCTGCAATGCCGCGTGTACGTCTTCCACGCGAATGAGCGGATGATGATTTTTCTTCGCCTGTTTCTCCGCCTCGAGCATCACGTCACTCATCCACGCGACCATGACCTCGGTGAACTGATCCTTGAATTTCCTTCCCTCTTCCGGATCTTCAGGCCACATATGACGGGCCATGTAAACCTGCAAATTGCGCAGAAACACAGGCATCGCGAGATTGTTGTACGCCTCGAACGCAGAGAGTTTCTCGGTGACGATCGCCTTGATCGTCGCGAATTTCGCTCCCGATGCTCCGGCCTTCAATGCCGGCTGCTTCGCTTCCGCGGCCGAACCAACAACGCCTTTCCACGCGCTCTTGAATAATTCCGGTGTCAGTTTGTCTTGATTCTGCTTCCGCGCTTCCTTATCGGCGCGCTGTAATGCGGCGAGTGTCGTTAGATCGATCGCTTCCTTGAATAACTCAACCGACTCGTTGCGCAGCGGGAGTAATTTTGAAGCGGGATCGAGCAGCGCATCCTGTTGCACCGCAAGCACCGCGCGTAATGCATACGCGACACTGCCGTATTGACGTTTATCGCGCGCGGTGACCGGCGTATCGCGCACAGTGAAGGAGCCGTCCGCGTTCAAGGTATACGGCACGACGGATTGCAGGACCGGACGAAGGACGTCGGGAGTGACCTCCGTCCGTCCGGCAGCGGCGGCATTCGCCGAGGCTTTTTCCCAGGCGCTACGGATGAACGCTTTCTGTAGTGCAATCTTCTCGAAGCGCGTTTCGGCTTCGAGCGGCGTGCCGTAAATGAAATCCTCGAGACGACTAGCGGTGGCGTAGCACTTCGGATCGCGTACCGATTCGAGTTCGCCGATCTCCTCGATGATTGTGGGCACCTGCGCAAACGCAGGGACGCTGAGCAGACACAACAGCAGCAGTGCTTTGCGGGACATGGACAAGTCTCCTCGATTGCGGCGAGTGTACAACCGAACTCGCCGCACACGAGGAGACGCGGGCTACTTCTTCGGCGTCCAGACCTCGTTCGGCTTGCCCTCTTCCCACGGCTTGTACGACAGCGCGAACGGAATGCGCTCGCCAATCGGCGGATGCGTGTAACGCCAGTATTTGATCAACGGATGCGGATTCGGATCGCGCTTCGAATCCTCCGCGAATTTCTTGAACGCGGTGGCCATCGGCTCATTGAGATGCGTGAGCTCGAGCGAGAACATGTCCGATTGATGCTCGTTGTGGCGCGAATATCCGGCAATGATCGGCGTCGTCAGGAAACTGATTGCGCTGGCGATGATGAGCAGCCACGGCAGCGATGCGGGATCGCCGCGCTCTGTGAAACCCCAGCGCGGTCCGACTTTCGGTAAGGAACTGTCGTGCAGCTTCTGCACGATGAGCAGCACGAAGAACGAGACCACGAGCGAGAAGCCGAGCGTCTTCCACATGTGCAGCATCACGTAGTGGCCCATCTCGTGGCCCATGACGGCGAGTACTTCGTCATGCGACATCTTCGCGAGCAGCGTGTCCCACATGACGATGCGCTTCGTCGGGCCAATGCCGTTGACGTATGCATTCATCGTTTTGGTCTGCTTCGATTTGTTGACCTGATAAACGTTGCCGCCTTCGATGCCGGCCTGCGATGCGAGGTTGAGGAGTTTCTGTCGCAGCACCTGGTCTTTGAGCGGCTCGAATTTGTTGAAGATCGGATCGAGCACGACGGGCTGGACGACGACGAGCAGAACGATGAGCGGAATGCTCACGAGCCAGATCGCAAACCACCAGTTCTTCACTTTGCGAATGCCGAGAAGTGCGGTGGCGCCGAGGAGTGAGCCGATGATGAGACCGACGGCGAGGCCTTTCAGTTCATCGCCGAACCACGAGCCGAACGATTGATCGCTGAGATCGAATTGATGCGGGACGATGTAGCCCGCGTAGTACGTGAGCGGGAAATCGAGGATGGCGGTGACGAGGGTGAAGAGCGCGATGTAGATCAACGCGATCACCCATTTTTTGTTGGAGACGCGCGCGGCGAAGTCGCGCATTTTGCGCGAGAGGCCGGTGGCGAGGACGATGCCGAGGGAGACGAACGTCCAGGCGGTGCCGACGAAGTACAGCGTGTCCTGGATGCGACTGTGTTTGCGCATCTCGTCGGTGATCTGGACTTCGAATTTTTTGTCGGCGGGTTGCGGCTCGGGCTGTTTCGGTTGCGCTTTGACGACGACGGTGGCGACGATCGCGACAGCGGCGACGGCGAGACCGAGTTTGAAGAGTGTGCGCATTTGCGCAGGATAACCGAGAGCCGGCTGGAAGCCGGCGGCCCGGCCGGCTTGGAAGCCGGCGCTCCGGTGGCGCGGCGCTTCGCGCGCGCCTAATCACGCGCACTAGCCTCTCAGTGCTTCGACTGGTTCTAACTGGGCGGCGCTCAATGACGGGTACAAGCCCGCGAAGAGGCCGACGCCGACTGCGAAGCCGGTCGAGATCAGCACGCCGAACATGGAGACGGGTAAGCCCGCCGGGAAGAATCCGGCGATGACTTTGACGACCAGCATGCCTAACGCGAGTCCCGTCGCGGCACCCGCGACCGACAACGTCACGGACTCGATCAGGAACTGCATGAAGATCTCGTTGTTCGTCGCGCCCATCGATTTGCGCAAGCCGATTTCGAACAGGCGTTCGGAAATGGAGATCTTCAGCACCGAGAAGATGCCGACGCCGCCGATCAGCAGCGAGACGCCCGCGATCGCGAAGAAGACGATGCGCCAGTTGCGCAGCAGGATCGCGATCTTGCCTCGTTCTTCCGCGATTTCCTTGCCGATGTTGTTGATGCGCGTGTCGCCGATGTTGTTATGCGCCTGGCGAAACCGTCCCTTCGCCTCATCCTCGGCCTCAATACTTTTCTCGTTCTCCGCCGCTTTCGCCAGCATGTACGAGATCGCGTTCTCGCGGCCGAACATGTCGCGATACACCGTCCACGGGAGGTACACGCCGCCCATCTCTTTGCGCATGTCGTCGTCATCGACGAACGTCATGTCGAACTTCGTGCCGATGCCGACGACCGTGAGCCGCCGTCCCGCAACATTGATCTGCTGGCCGAGCGCTTCTTCACCGCCGAAGAGTTGCGTCTTGAGCTGCCATCCGATCACCACGACCGGCGCGCTCGCATCGATGTCGCGCTGTTGAATGAATCGTCCCGCCGACACCTTGCGATTGCGCACTTCGGAGTACTCGGGCATGACGCCGTAGACATCGATGCGGCGCGTGGTGTTGCCGCCGGTGACGATCGCGCGCGACTCGCCGACGGGCGACAGATACTTCACGTGCTCGGAGTCTTCGAACGCTTTCACGTCTTCGTAGCGAAGACCGCGCGAGAGATGCGCCTTCGATTTCTCGATGCGATCGACCGGCTGTTGCGGCGACGCGACGATCAGGCCGTCGAGGCCGAGATCGTCGATGCCTTTGAGAACGGAGTTGTTGATTCCGTCGAGCACCGACATCACGACGACCAGCGCGAGCGTGCCGAGCACGACGCCGAGAAGCGTGAACATCGAGCGCAGCGGATGTCCTTTGATCTCTTCGTACGAGGTGCGGATGGATTCGCCGACTTGCATGTTCGTGCTCGCTATTCGTTTTAGTCAGTGCGCAGTGCTTCGATCGGATTGAGACGCGATGCGCGAACCGCGGGGTACATGCCGAAGATCAATCCCGTTCCGGCCGCGAAGACCAGCGCGTTGATGATCGTGCCCGGCGTGATGATCGCGGGGTTGTTCGTCAGCATCGAGATGCCCTGCGTGAAGAACTTGCCGACGAAGATGCCGAGGATGCCGCCGAAGACGGAGACGAGCACGGACTCGGTCAGCATTTGAAAGAAGATCTGCGCGGGCGTCGCGCCGACCGCTTTGCGCGTGCCGATCTCGCGCACGCGTTCGTTGAATGACGCGAGCTGGATGTTCATGATCACGATGCCGCCGACGAGCAGCGAGATCAGTCCGCAGATCATGAACGTCACGTCGTACATCTTTCCTTCGGACTCGTTGCGTTGCAGATTGCGCACGCGCGAGAAGACTTCGAAATCCTTCACGCCGTGACGGCGCAGGAGAATTCGCTCGAGCTCGCCCACCGCGTCTTCGTGCTTATTCACGTCCTTCATGCGCGCATGCATGAAGGAGATCTTTCCCTGCATCAGCGGCTCGCCGCTGCGCGTCATCATCGTGGTGATCGGGATGTACATCTGCCGGTTCATCCAGCGCAGCACGTTTCGCTTCTGATCGAAGCTGAAGAACTTCTCTTCCATCACGCCGACGACGAGATAGCCCGCGCCGTCGATGGTGATGGTCTTCCCGACCGGATTGTCGCTGCCGAAGAACTCCGCGGCGCGCGTGGTGCCGAGAACGACGACGCGTGCGGCGGACGTGAGATCGGCGTCGGTGATGAAGCGTCCGCTCTCGACCTTGAAGAAATTGATCGGCGAGTATGCGGGCGTCACGCCCATCACGTCGCGCGATTTCTCGATCGTGCCATAGCGAATGAGCATCCCCTTTTGCGAGACCGGTGAAACGAGATCGATGTTCTTCGCTTCTTCGCGCACCGCGATGGCATCGGCGTACGTGAGGCCTTTCGATGCGAGCGCTTTCGCGTCGAGCGTGATCTTCCCGGTGTCTTTGTTACCGATGAAGATGCGCTCGATGCCGCCGCTGACGCGGTAGAACTTCATCGACGCTTCTTTGCCCGCGACGGAAAGCGAGAAGGTGGCGACGATCGAGCCGGCGCCGAGGATGATGCCGAGGAGCTGCAGCAGCGTGCGGCCGAAGTGATCCTTGATGTCGCGGATGCCGTCGATGATGGCTTCGAGGATCAGCATGATGTGCCTCAGTCGATCGTGTCGCCGTCGACGATCAAACCGTCGACGATCTTCACGCGGCGCTGGGTGCGCGCGGCGATGCCGGGATCGTGCGTGACGAGAATGATCGTCTGCCCGCTCGCGGCAAATTCTTCGAAGAGTTTGATGATGTCGTTGCCGGTTTTCTGATCGAGGTTGCCGGTCGGTTCGTCGGCGAGGATGAGCGACGGGTTGTTGACGAGCGCGCGTGCAATCGCAACGCGCTGGCGCTGACCGCCGGAGAGCTCGTTCGGACGATGCTTCGCACGATTCGCGAGGCCGACGCGATCGAGTGCTTTGAGCGCGCGCTCGCGACGCTCATCGCTGTCGATGCCGGCGTAGAGCAACGGGAGCTCGACGTTTTTCCAGATGGTCGCGCGCGGGAGGAGGTTGAAGGTCTGGAAGACGAAGCCGAGTTTCTGGTTGCGAATGCGCGCGAGTGCTTTGCCGGAAAGCGATGCGACGTCTTCGCCATCGAGCCAGTAGCGGCCTTCGCTCGGCGAGTCGAGACAGCCGAGGATGTGCATCAACGTGGACTTGCCGGAGCCGGACGGACCGATGATCGAGACGAACTCGCCGCCGCCAATGCGCAGATCGATGCCGCGCAAGGCCATGACCGCGTTCTCGCCGGAGTCGTAGGTCTTGATGATGCGCTCGAGCTGAATGAGAGCCTTGTCGGCTTTCTTCGCGCTCGGCGGCTCGGGCTCGGTGCTGCGCCAATTTTCGAATTTGAAGACTGCGCTCATAAGTGCTCGCTTCGCTCGCGATTGGTAGT
>JACZCU010156522.1_pt1 | contig 48881 bp, 47 predicted proteins | sample 8641851 | NCBI WGS metagenome assembly JACZCU01 (sample SAMN15324605, study PRJNA640507) | soil metagenome | isolation source: monocropping sugarcane control | place: China: Luxin town, Laibin City, Guangxi Province | collected 2019-07-25 | depth 10cm m | reverse complement strand
TGAGAGATGAGAGATGAGAGATGAGAGATGAGAGATGAGAGATGAGAGATGAGTGATGAGTGATGAGTGATGAACTGTATCGCGAGCGTCTCGTCGTTCGACATGACGTCACCTCGATGAACGGTCGCGCTCGCAACGCGGTTCATCACTCATCACTCATCTCTCATCTCTCCTCTCTCGCCTCACCGGGCCTTTCCCTTGCACTAACTCGCCTCGGTGCAAAGGAGAAAAACAACCATGAAACGCAGACAGATTTTCTCGATCGCGCTCGTCGCGATTCTTGCGGTCGGGCTGCTCTCCACGGCGGCGTGTAAATCGAACGGCATGGCCGTGACGTCGCGCGGACAGCTACTCAAATTGAACATCGTGCATCCGACCGATCTCCCGAACGAGGGCGTCGACAATCTCGACATCGTCGTGAGCAACATGGGCGTGAACAACGTGCAGGACGTGCTCCTCGAAGTCGAAGTCCCGCCGCAGTTGATCGTGCTCGATCAGACGAACGAGCGTGGTGTCGAAGTGATGCACACGCCGGGATCGAACGTCTATCGCTTCACGTTCGGCAACATTCAGCCGACCGAGCATTCGACGATTCGCTTCCGCGTACGCACCGCGTTCGGCACGTTGAGCGAGACCGGCAGCGTGAAAGCGACGGCCTGGCAGAGCGGCCTCCCCGGCGACAAGCTGATCGAGACCGCGGTGATCAAATTGCGTCAGTAGATCGTTCGAAAAAATTCGAACAACAAGAACGCCGGCTCGCGAGGGCCGGCGTTTTTCGTAGACTTTCGAGCATGTCGCAGAATCCAGCGCATCACCTCCCGCCCACGCAGCGCGAAGATCTCGAGGATCGAAAGCTGCTCGATCGCCCGTCGCGCGCGGAGACGTTGCAGAGCGATTCGTGGCGCGTACTGCGAATCACGTCCGAGTTCGTGTCGGGATTCGATCACCTCGCGGATGTGTATCCCGCGGTGTCGATCTTCGGATCCGCGCGAACGCCGATCGCCGACAAGTACTACGCCGACGCGGTCCGCACCGCTCAACTCCTCGGCGACGCAGGATTCGCAATCATCACCGGCGGTGGTCCCGGAATCATGGAAGCGGCGAACAAAGGTGCGCGTGAAGCGCACGCGCTTTCCATCGGATGCAACATTCAGTTGCCGTTCGAGCAGGACGTGAATCCGTACGTCGACAAGGCCATGACGTTCCGCTACTTCTTCGTGCGCAAGACGATGTTCATCAAATACTCCGAGGCGTTCATCACGTTTCCCGGCGGCTTCGGCACGCTCGATGAGCTCTTCGGCGCACTGACGCTGATTCAGACGAAAAAGATCTCGGACTTTCCGGTGATTCTCTACGGCAGCGATTACTGGGCCGGGCTCATCGAATGGCTGCGGACGCGTGTGCTCGCGGCGAACAACATTCATCAGGAAGACGTCGACAGCATTCACGTCGTCGACACGCCGGAAGCGGTCCGCGACATCGTGGTTGCGTATCACGAGGAAGCCGAGCGCAACGCGCGCCAGGCATGATGGCATCTCCCTCGCAACTATAAGAAAGCGAAGGAGGTTAGCTGAAATGAGAATTCAGGAAACCGATCGGATCTTGAAGGAGTCTCGCCTTGCCCGAAACGACGCGGCCCGCCAGCAGGAAGAGAGCGGGAACATGATGTCGCGGACGTGGCGAACGGTCTCGGAGAAGCTGACCGGATTGTTCAGAAAATAGTCAGAAGTGGAGCGGTGGGCTCTCAGCCCACCGAGTCTTTTCGGCGAGCTAAGAGCTCGCCGCTCCACTTTTTTCGCGCGAGCTAAGAGCTCGCCGCTCCACTTTCATCGACCACGACGGTCGCCGGCGCCTTGATCGTTACCAGCACCCAGCGCACGCGGAAGCGTTCGCCATCGAGCACGCTGATCGCGAGATCGCCGAGCTCGACACGATCGCCCGGCTTCACTTCGCGACCGAGTCGCGCCGCAACGTAACCACCGACCGTTTCTTCTTCCGGTTCGCCAAGATCGATCTTCAAACGATCGGCGAGATCCTCGATGAGGTAATCGCCGCGCACGCGATAACGACCATTGCCGAGCGGCTCGATCTCCGGACGCTCGCGATCGAACTCATCCTGAATCTGTCCGAACAATTCTTCGGTGATGTTCTCGAGCGACACGATCCCGCTCGCGCCGCCGTACTCATCGAGCACGATGGCCATGTGCGTTTTGCTTTCGATGAACTGCGAGAGCAGCGACTCGACAGTGCTGTTTCCCGGGACGAACAAAACATCGCGCTTCAACTCCGCGAGCGGTTTGCCCGGCCCACGCAGTTGCGCGAGCATCAGATCCTTCACGTGAATGAGACCGATCGTGACGTCGAGCGAGCCTTCGCACAGCGGATAGCGCGTGTGGCGCGTCGTGCGAATCGTTTCGAGATTCTCTTCGATCGTGCGCGTCGTCGAGAGAAACACGACGTCGGTGCGCGGCACCATCAGTTGTCGCGCGGTGCGCGTCGAGAATTGAAAAACGCCTTCGATGATCTCGCGCTTCTCTTCCGACAACACGCCCGCTTTCTCGGAGCTCGCGAGAATCAAACGCAATTCTTCCGGTGAATGCGCGGCTTCCGCGTGCTCGCTCGCGGGCTCAATGCCGACGACTTTCAGAATCGCTCGCGAGACGCCGTTGAGCACGAAGATCGCCGGATAGGTGACGAGATAAAACGCGTGCAGCAGATGCGCGACCCACAGCGATGTGCCGACCGGTTTCTGAATGGCGATCGATTTCGGGGCGAGCTCGCCGAGGACGATGTGCAGGATCGAGATGATCACGAACGCGACCGTCGCCGAGATCGTCGTCGCTGCCGCTTCCGGCACATTGAATTTTTCGAACAGCGGCTCGATGAGGTGATGGAACGCGGGCTCGCCGATCCATCCGAGCGCGAGTGACGAGAGCGTGATGCCGAGCTGCGTCGCGGAGAGATACGAATCGAGATGCTTCGTCAGCTTGCGCGCCATCTTCGCGCGCATCGATCCCTGTTCGGCGAGCTCGGTGAGTTGCGTCGAGCGCACTTTCACGATCGCGAACTCGGCCGCGACGAAGAACCCGTTCGCGAGAACGAACAGGAAGGCGAAGAAGAGATACCAGAAATCCATTGGGTGGGCTGCGGGATTCTACCCTTGCAGTTTTTCGAGCGCCTTCCAGAAGCCCGGGTACGACTTCGACACGACCTGTTCTTTGCCGATCGTCACGTTGCCGCGTGCGAGACCCGCGATGGCAAATGCCATGGCGATGCGGTGATCGTTGTGCGTCTCGATCACCGCGGGCTCATCGCTCCAGCCCGGATGAATGAGCAGCGAGTCGGGACGCTCTTCGACGTTCACGCCGAGGCGGCGCAACTCGCTCGTGACGGTGGCGAGACGATCGGATTCCTTCACGCGCAGATTCGCGACGTTCACGATCTCAACGGGTGAATCCGCGAGCGGTGCGATCGCGGCGAGCGTCGGCACGACGTCCGGCGTCGAGTTGCAATCGAACACACCGCCGCGCAATTGCTGCGGTCCCGTCACGATGATCTCTTCGGGCGTGACTTCGACGTCGCATCCCATCGCTTTGAGGATGTCGAGAAACCCAGAGTCGCCTTGCGCGGTTGGAATCGCCAGTCCGCGCACGCGCATGCGACCTTTCGTCGCGGCAGCCGCCGCGAACCAGTACGACGCGGACGAGTAATCGCCTTCGACGCGATACTCCGCTTTCTCGAGTCGTCCCGCGCGCACGTTGATCGTGTTGCCATCGCGCGTGACACGCGCGCCGAACGTTTGCAGGATGTCTGCGGTGATGTCGATGTACGGACCCGATGCGAGCGTCGAGATGTGCAGCGTGATTCCGTCGGGCAGCGTGGCTCCGCCTAACATCAGCGCGGAGACGAACTGACTCGAGGTTTCGGCGGAGACCGTGACGTCGAATCCGCCGCGCATCTTCTTGCCGCGAATGCGCAGCGGCGGATAGCCCTCTTTCTCGACGTACTCGACTTCCGCGTCGATTTGCGTGAGCACGTCGACGAGATCGCCGATCGGACGCTGGTGCATGCGCTCTTCGCCATGCAGGAGAAATCGTCCCGGCGTAAATGCGAGCCAGCCGGTGAAGAAGCGCATCGCGGTGCCGGCGTTGCCGACGAAGATCGGCACTTCGTTCGCCGACATCGTTTTGCGCGGACCGATGTAAAGCTCGCGATTGAAGTTTCCGGCGATGTCGAAGCCGAGGTTGCGAAGCGCTTCGAGTGCGTAACGCGTGTCGTCCGCGTCGAGGCAATTGATTACGGTCGTGTTGCCGCTCGACATTGCGGCGAGCAGCAGTGCGCGCACCGAATACGACTTGCTGGGAGGCGCGGTGACGGTGGCGTCGAGAGGGCCGGACTTCGGAATGAGCTTCATCGCAGTGGCGCGCGATTCTAATGGAACGCGACGATTCGCTCAGAGCTCGAGCACGAGCCCGTCGTACGCGAGCTTCACGCCGTTGGGCAGCGTCGCTTCGAACGCATCGTGATCGATGTCGTGCGTGAGGTGGATGAGATACGTCTCGCGCGGTGCGATTTGTTGTGCGACCGCGATCGCCTGATCGATCGTGAAGTGCGTTGGATGCGGCGGTGAAGGACGCAAGCCGTCGAGTGCGAGAACGTCCACGCCTTTCAGCAGCGCCATCGATTCCGCGGGGATGCCATTCGTGTCGGTGATGTACGCGAAGCGTCCGATGCGAAATCCGAGAATGGTCCAGTTGCCGTGAAGCACGGGGATCGGCGTGATCTCGACGCCATCGTGCTCGAACGGTTCTTCGACTTCGTGCAATTCGAGTTGCGGTTTGCCGCCGCCGATTTGCGAGTACGGATCCCAGATGTAGCTGAACGCGCGGCGAATCGCTTTTGCGGTCATCGCATTCGCGTAGGCGTGGATCGTTTCGCGTTGGCGGAAGTTGAAGGGACGAATGTCATCGAGTCCCATCAAATGATCCGAGTGCGAGTGCGTGAAGAGCACGAAGTCGAGTCGCGGAATGGGATGCGTGAGTAGTTGCAGGCGCAGATCGGGTGTGGTGTCGATGAGGAAGTATTTGCCGTTCGCTTCGATGGCGACGGATTGGCGCAGACGTTTGTTCTTCGGCTCGCTCGACGTGCAGATGCCGCAGCGGCAGCCGACGACCGGAACGCCGGTCGATGTGCCGGTACCGAGGAACGTCACGCGCATGAGCGGGCGATTGTATGAGAGTCGCGACTCATCCACTCATGCGATGGACGGAAGCCACCAACTCCTCGTATCAAGTTCATGAAGCGTTCTCTCATCGGCACTCTGCTGCTCGCACTTGCAACGCCGGTGCTCGCGTCGTGGTATCCGCTCTTCTCACCGCGGCAGGTGCGCATCGCGGTCGGTGAGACGACGTTCGCGAATGTGCGCGCGATGTGGAGCGGCATCACGTCGTACGGTCCTCCGAACTGGACCTTCAACGCCGCCGATCGCGACATCGCGACTGCGCACGCGGAGGTCACGCAAACATGGCAGTCGGTCGATTTCGCAATCACAGGAGTCGGCCCGGGACAGACGTACGTCCTTCAGGGCGCGAATGGACGTGTGAACGGTACGGTGTGGGTGCAGATCGATGTGTATTGCGGAGTCGAGCCGCCGATTCAGGCAGTCGAGCCGCGCATCGAAACGAGACTCGGCGAGGAAGTCACGTTGCGAACGATGTCGATGATTGCGGATCGCACGACGCGCGTTTGGTATGCGGGCGACGTCGGCGATACCTCGCGACCGATTCCGTTCAACGGCACCGAGCTCGCCTTCACGCCGGAGACGATCGGCACGCATCACTACTGGGTGCTTGCGACGACGCCGTGCTCGGAGAGTCGCGCCGGATTCGAAGTGATCGTGCGGCCTGCGAAGCGAAGATCGATTCGCTAGATCACGACCCACTCGTACTGGCCGGTCGCGGGATCGATCTTCATCGCTTCACCGGTCTCGTACCACGGCGGAAGAATCGTCACGGTCATCGACTTGCCCGCGGGCATCTCGAGCTTCTGATGAAAGTGGCCGAATACGACGTGCGTGAATCCTTCGGTCGCGCGCTGTTTTCCGTAGCGCTCCATCAGCTCGAGCGGCAAGCGTGATTTGTGTTTGAAGTTCGAGGACGCGAGCTTGCGCTCGACGGTGTCGACGAAGTTGCGCGCCATTTTTTTCGGGATGAGATTCACGCCGAGCTTCGTCGCCGGATTCTTCGATGCGCGGCGCCAGAACCGGTATTGCCAGTCGCGATCGTTGATCATGTCGCCGTGCACGATGAGGTATTTGTTCGTGCCCGCGGGGATCGCGTACTCGAGCGCGATGTCCGTCACTGCATCTTCGACGAACGAGCCTTTGAGAAAGAAATCGCGATTGCCTTCGACGTAATGAATCGCGATGCCGCGCTCATCGCGCAACTCGCGAAACTTCGCCATCACGCGCTCGACCGATGTGGTTTTGAATTTCGGATGCGCGATCAGGTAGTGAAAGAGATCGCCGTTGAGGTAGAGCGCTTTCGCATCGGTTGCGGCGAGGCGATCGAGCCACGCGTTCACGCGCTTCTCGTTTCCTTCCGCGAGTCCGATGTGCGAATCACCGATGACGTAGATCAACGTTCGAACTCCTGGAGCACGCGTGCGAAGACGTCGTACTCCTCCTGACCGAAGAGGCAGAACGTAGCGCGTTGCAACGATCGCGCGCGCGAGCGGTAGTCGAACGTCGCTCCGAGCATCACGCGTGCCGCGCGCTCGGTGCTGAATCCTTTCGATCGCGCAACGGGTGGCAATCCGATCGATGCGACGGCGAGCTCGTCGGCGCGCTCGAGTGCGGTGGTCGTGCACGCGCGCAACTTCGCGTCGGCGTCGTACTCGTCGCCGTGCGGCATCGGCACCTGAATGACGAAGCGCGCGAGGAGATTGCCGCCGGTGAGCACGACGGCGCGGCCATCGGGAATCTGGAGATGAGGATCGCTCGGTGCGACGAGCGCATCGACTTTGAGCGAGGTGATGTCGGCGCGAAGGAGCTGAATGTTCAAAGCGCGGTTCTCATGTTCGCGCGCGGATTTTCAGCGTACGCGCTTTCGATCGCATCGAGTGCGTCACTCGGCGCGGTGGGCGGCACCACGATCTGAATGCGGCAGTACTGATCGCCTGTGCCGTTCTTCTTCTGCACCCCTTTGCCGGTGAGACGCATCGTGCGTCCGGCTTGGGTGCCCGCGGGAATGCGCATGCGTACGGGGCCGTGAATCGTCGGCGCTTCCACTTCCGCGCCGCGAATCGCTTCGCCGACAGTGATCGGGAGTTCGATGTAGATGTCGTCGCCGCGGCGCTCGAACGTCGGATGCGGTTTCACATGCACCGTGAGTTGAATCGCCGGAGCACCTTTGCGCGGCACGCGAATCTTCTGGCCATCGCGAATGCCCTCGGGCACTTTCACGCGAATCGAATCGCCGTTCACGCCGAGAGACATCGTCGTGCCTTGGATTGCATCGCGGAACTCGATCGTGATCTCCGCCTGCAACTCCGGTTCGGGCGCGGGCTCGAATCCGCCGCCACCACCGCCGCCGAAGAGATCCCCGAAGATGTCGGTGAAATCCATCGTCGACGAACGACGTCCACCGCCGGTGCGGCGTCCGCGCGCACTGCCACCGCTTCCGCCCATGAATTGCGAGAAATCGAAACCGGCGAAAGGATTCGCGCCGCCGGGACCGAAGGCTTCGCGGCCAAGGCGATCGTATTGCGAACGTTTCTCGGCATCGGAGAGCACGGCGTATGCTTCGGAGATCTCCTTGAAGCGATTCTCCGCGTCCTTGTTTCCTTTGTTTTTGTCGGGGTGATACTTCTTGGCTAGGTCTCGATATGCCTTCTTGATCTCGGCATCCGAGGCCGTCTTCTTCACACCCAGAATCTCGTAGTAGTCCTTCTCGGCCATCGACGGCGAAAGTATATGGCGGGTTGCAACCTGCTCTGATCTTGGAAAGAATCTCGCACCGGAACGGAGTCGCATGTACGGATCGCTCGCGCGCCGCAATGTCCTCACGATGATCCTCGCCGGTGGGCAGGGAGAACGCCTGTTTCCTTTGACGAAGGATCGGGCCAAACCGGCCGTGCCCTTTGCGGGCCGCTATCGGATCATCGATTTCGTCATCAACAACTTCATCAACTCCGGCTTCTTCAAGATCAAAGTCCTGACGCAGTTCAAATCGAACTCGCTGATCGAGCACATCACGCGCACGTGGCGCCTCGTGCCCGAGATCGGACAGTACGTCGACATCGTGCCGGCGCAGATGCGTCGCGGGCCGTTCTGGTTCCGCGGCACCGCCGATGCGGTGTTCCAGAACCTCGAACTGATCTTCGACGAACAGCCCGAATACGTATGCGTCTTCGGTGGCGATCACATCTACAAGATGGATGTGAATCAGATGCTGCAGGAGCACATCAACAACAACGCCGATCTCACGATCGCGACCATTCCGGTGCCGGTGTCGGAGTCGATTCACTTCGGCGTCGTCGAGATCGACAGCGATTTTCGCGTCACCGGCTTCACCGAGAAGCCCACGCCGGAACGCGCGAAGACCATTCCGGGACGGCCGGACATGGTGCTCGCGTCGATGGGCAATTACATTTTCAAAGCCGGCGGCATGATCGACGTCCTGCAGCGCAATGCTCTGCGCAACGCGGGCGTCGACTTCGGCAAAGAGATCATTCCGGAGATGTATTCGAAGATGCGCGTGTTCGCGTACGACTTCGCGACGAACTACATTCCGGGCGAAGAGCCGCACAACCAGGGTTACTGGCGCGACGTCGGTACGGTCGATTCGTACTTTGCCGCGGCGCTCGATCTCGTCGCCGTGACACCGAATTTCAATCTCTACAATCCGATGTGGCCGATCGTCTCCGCGCCGCAGCATCTGCCGCCGGCGAAGTTCGTCTTTGCCGATTCGAAGTCGCAGCGCATCGGCATCGCGACCGACTCGCTCGTTTCCGATGGCTCGATCATCTCGGGCGGCACGATCAATCGTTGCGTGCTGCATCCGCGTGTGCGCATCAACTCCTACGCGGACGTCGATGAGTCGATCCTGATGGATGGCGTGGAGGTAGGACGGCATTCCCGCATTCGCCGCGCGATCATCGACAAGGGCGTGAAGATTCCGCCTGGCACGACGATCGGTTACGACGCCGAGTACGATCGGCAGCATTTCACCGTCACCGAGTCAGGCATCGTCGTGGTGCCGAAAGGTGCGGTCATCGAGGAAAGAGTTACCGCATGAATGGCAAAGGCCGGCCCGACGGCCGCGCGGCGGATGCGCTGCGCCCGGTCGTGATCCGTACGAACTACACCAAGCACGCCGAAGGTTCAGTGCTCATCGAAGTCGGCGATACGAAAGTGCTCTGCACCGCGAGTGTGCAGGAGAAAGTGCCGCCGTTTCTGTTTCGCACGGGCCGCGGGTGGGTGACGGCGGAGTACGGCATGTTGCCACGCGCGACGTCGGAACGGGTGGAGCGCGAAGCGGCGAAAGGGAAGCAGGGCGGGCGCACGATGGAAATTCAGCGCCTGATTGGCCGCTCGCTGCGCGCGGCGGTGAATACGGAGCTGATGGGCGAGCGCACGATCTGGCTCGACTGCGATGTGATTCAGGCAGACGGCGGCACGCGCACCGCGTCAATCACCGGTGCGTATTGCGCGCTCGTGATCGCGCTCTCACGACTCTACGTCGATGGGAACATGGCCAGCTGGCCGGTGAATGATTTCGTGGCCGCGGTGTCGGTGGGCATGATCGGCGGCGTGGCGATGCTCGATCTGAATTACGCCGAAGACTCGAAGGCTGGCGTCGACATGAATGTCGTGGCAACGGACAAAGGCCGGTTCGTCGAACTGCAAGGGACCGCGGAAGGCGCGACGTTCAGCGAGGACGAAATGAGCGCGATGATGACGCTGGCGAAGAGTGGGATTCAACAGCTCGTCGAGAAGCAGAAGGAAGCGCTCGCGGGAAATCTGGAGCGAGTGAACCAGGTCGCACGCGAGCGCCTGAATCGAAAGTTCCGCTAGTTCTTCAGATCGCCTTTGCGTTCGAGTGCCGTCACGCGTCCTTCGAGGTGGCCGACACGGTCGACGAGCGCGGGCGACTCGCCTTCGTTCAGCAGTTGCAGGTGGTATCGGATTTCGTCGACCTTGATGTGCGCCGCGTCGATGTCGGCCTGCAGCTTGTCGAATCGTTGCTCGACCTGGTTCTCGAAGGCGTTCCCATGGCGATCGAGCTTTTCGAATCGAGCGGTGACGTGCTGCTCGAACGCGGTTGCGCGTTGCTCCATGCGTTCGAAGCGCGCGTCCATCTGTTCGAATCGCGAATCGACCTGTTCGAACCGAGCATTGACGCGTTGTTCGAAGACGGTTATGCGGTGGCCCATGCGTTCGAAGCGCGCGTCAACTTGTTCCTCGAACCTGTCGATGCGCTCATCGACGCGCTTGAATCCGGTGATGACGATTTCTTTCAGCTCTCTCAGTTCCTCGATCATCTTGAACTCCTAAACCGAGGCTACCTCGGAGATTTCGCCTGACGCAATGCTTCTACGTCGAGTGGAAATTATAAGAAGCGTTGCCACGCCGAGGGCGCTGAGAACGAGGCCGAGCCACCACGTTGTGGGCGAATACTGCACACGCACATCGCTCGTGCCGGGCGGCACAGCGAAGCCGAGAAACGCACCGTTCACGCGAATCGGTTTCACGCTCTCCCCGTTGCGTACGACCTTCCATCCCGGCCACCACGGAATGCTGCTGACGACGAGCGACCAACGCGGTGCATTCGCGTGCACGCGATAATCCGTTGGTGATTTTTCTTCGAATGTGGCGACGGCCATCGGCGCATCGAGCGGACGCGGTTTGAAGAAGTCATCGCCCATTTGCGGCGTTTCGAGTTTCAGTTCGTCGACGATCGCGGTGCCACGCCAGTCGGTGAGTTGTTGCAAGCGACGCGCGAATGAATCGCTCTGAAAATCGGCGATGACATTGCGGACCGCGAAGAAACGCGGGAGGAAACGCTGGTTTTCGAAGATGCGTCCGTCGGGACCGTCGTAGACGAGTTTCCATCGATCGCGTTGCGGCGCCTCTGCTGCAGGATCCGCGACGAGATAACGAACATTGAGGAAGTCGAGCACGGAGACGTTCGGATCCGGAAGCATGGCGTGGTAGTTCCACGGGTCGTACTTCGCGGTGCGCGTGAGGAAATCGAGGTAGCGCGCGTTGGCCATCGGATCGTGTGCGCGCACGTCTTCGAGTCCGTACATCGCGGCGGTATTCGGGAACAGCGGTGCGCCGGGCGCGGTGACGCGGAACGGTTCCTTCGTCTTCGCGCGCAATGCGATGAGCTCCTGGATGAGCGGAGTGCGCGGATAGTCGAGACCGCGCGGCATCGCCGGGTTCCAACCGCGCGTGATGGACGCGAGCTCGAACATCACCGCGAGCACGGGCACGAATCGGAATCGCTTCGGAATCGCGGCAGCGGTGATCAACACGATTGCGCTCGGAATCGCGGCGCGCAGCGCGATTGCACGCTTCGCATCATCGGGGAAGTGCATGAACGCGAGCAGAGCGATGAGCAGCACGCCGACGATGCCGAGTCCGATCAACAGCGGCTTGCGATGCTCGAACGCGGCCGCGCTTTGAATTGCGAGCAACATCACGAACAGCAAACGAAACCTCGCGTGCGCCACGATGGGCAACACCGCGTGAATTGCGTCGCCGAGGAATGGCCACGATTGAAAGACGCCGAAGACGAGAATCGTCGCGAGGACGAAGAACGCTTCCGGTGATCGCCAGCGTCGCGTGGTGATCACGTGAATCGCGAGCGCGAAGAACGACGCGATGCCGAGCACGCCCGCGAATCCGCCAACCGGTTCCGTCGTCGCCGGTCCCCACGGGCGCTCCGCGGGTGCGCGGCCGAAGAAGTGCGGCTGGAACAACACGATCGTCGAATAGAAATCGGTGTACGGCAACGCCTGCGCTTCGAGCGGCGCGTTCTTCAATGCCTCATAGCGTTGCGATTTCGGCAGCGCTTCGAGAAACGGCAGAAGGAATGGTGCCGCGAGCATCGCCGCGATCGCCATTGCCCCGCCGAGCGTCAGGAACAATCGCCATGTCGTGCGCTTCTCGACGAACACGATCCAGATCACGTACAGCAGCGACAGAAAAAAGATGTGCGATGCAGTTTCGGGATGGCCGCCGAAAAGAATGGATGCCCATACGATTGCGGCCATCGCGAACGCGCCGCGCGTCCAGCGCGCCGCGAGGCGATCGATCAAATACAAAACCGCGGGCAGAAAACATGCGCTCGTGACGTGCGGGAAATGCAGCCAGGTGTTGAGGAATCCCGCAAAGCCGAAGGTCACGCCGCCGAGTGCACTCGCGAGCATCGAATACCCGCGGCCGCGGCAGAAGAGAAACGTGAACGTGATCGCGATGAGCAGCTTCATCGCGGCTTCGGCGGCGATCGCCTGTGATAGTGGCAACGGCAGTGCGGCGATGCGAATCGGCGACAGCGCGGAGCTCTGTCCATTTGCGAGCAGCGGATAGCCCGATCCCGATGCGTTGTTCCACAGCGGTGCGCGCAGCGACTTCCACGACTCGCGTACCTGATGCGCCCATGGCACGTGTTGCAGCGGAACGTCGTTCAGTTCGGTGTTCGCGGCGAAGTGATCCGGCGCGAGGTGGTACCACGGCGGAATCGTTTTGAGGATATCGCTGTGAAAGTTCGAGTAGCGCTGAGTGAGTGGTTGGAAGAAGAACGCGAGCACCGCGGCGAAGAAGAACAACGCGATGCGGCGCGGCAAGGCGACGCCATTGCGTCGCGCGAAAAAGACCGCGATCGCGTAGAGCGCGCCGACGTAGAGCCACGCGAAGTTCATTTCTTCAGACGCCAATACGCAACGAGCGCGAGAATCGTCGCGACCGAAACGATCGTGCCGAAGCGGAACGTCCACGGGTCATACCACACGCGCACGTCGAGCTCGCCTTCCGGTACCGCGAACCCGAGAAACGCGCCATTGACACGAATCGGCTGCACGCGCGCGCCGTTGCGCTCGACCTTCCAGCCCGGCCACCACGGCACGCTGCTCGCGACGAGCGACCAGCGCGGCGCTTTGACGTGAATGCGATACGACGTGGGCGTCGCCTCAATGAGTTTCGTTTCGGCGATCGGCGCGGACTCCGCTCGCGGCCGGAAGAAGTCCTCACGCATCTGCGGTGCCTCGACATCGAGCTTGTCGAGGATCGCGGTGTTCGACCAGCCGTCGAGATCGCGCAGTCGTCGATTGAACGACTGATCGTTGAAATCGATGACGACGTTCTTTACCGGAAAGAAGCGCGGCAACACTTCGGTGTTCTCGAAGATGCGGCCGTCATTGCCGTCGTACACGAGGCGATAGCGTGGCGGCAGTTCGCCGCGCCACGACGTGATCACGTATTTGACGTTGAGGAAATTGACGAAGCGCTTCTCCCACTCGTTCCATTCGGCGAAGTAGTTCGTCTTGTCGTAGTTCGTGATGAGCGAGAGCAATTGGATGTAGCGACCATTCGCCATCGGATCGTGCGCGCGAATGTCTTCGTAACCGTAGACCGCGGAGACGTTCGGAAAGAACGTCGCGCCGTTCGCCGCGATGCGGAATGGTTCCTTCTCCTTCGCTTTGAGCTCGTCGAGCGCGCGCAGCAGCGGCGTCTTTGGATACATCCAATCCATCGAGACGACGGGATTCCAGTCGCGGCCCACGGCCCACAGCTCGGCGACGATCGCGATCATCAACGCGAGCGTCGCGAAGTAGTGCGTGTTCTCTTTTCGAATGAGTGTCGCGATCCACGCAATCGCGAGAACGATGAGACTCGGGACGAGCGTCAGTAGCGATGCCGTGCTCTGTTCGGTCGTGGTGAAGCCCGCGCTGACGAACACGATGAACAGCAGCATCGCCGCGCACGCGAGTCCGATGACGATCGATCGCCGGTCGTTGCGCAGCAGATCGATCGACGCCGCGGTGAGCATCGCGAGCATCAGCGCGAGCATCAATCGCAATCGTGCGTTCGCGGCCAGGCGGAAGAAGAGATGGAACAGATCGCTGATGCCGGGCCACGAAAGGATGACGCCGAGGGCGATGAGCGTGGCGATGAGGAAGAACATTTCGCGCGAGCGCCATTTGCGTTTCGCGATGACGTGCGCGAGCACCGCGAACCATGCGGCCACGCCGAGAACTCCGGCGAAACCGCAGATCGATTCGGCGTGCGCGGGACCGTAGGTGTGGAACGGCGGCTTGCCCCAGAAGTGCGGCTGCAGCAGCAGGATCGAGGATGGGAAATCGGAGAACGGCACGCTCGCGACGTCGGGCTGTTCCTGCAGTTCGTGATAGCGCTTCGATTTCGTGACTGCTTCCGCGAAGGGTGCGAGCAACGGCGCGGCGAGCAGTGCGGAGACGGCGAGTGCGCCGCCGAGGGTGAGGAAGAAGTTGCGGGGCTGCGTCTTTCGTTCGATGAACGCAACCCATCCCGCATACAACACCGCCATGAAAAACGTGTGCGCGACGGTTTCGGGATGCCCGCCGAACAGCATCACCGCCCATACTGCTGCGCCTGCGGCGAAGCGTCCGAACGTGCGTCGTTCCGCGATCAAATCGATCAGATAGAAAATCGCCGGGACGAAACACGCGGTCGTGATCAGCGGGAAGTGCAGCCACGTGATGATGAACGTCGAGAAGCCAAATGCGATCGCGCCGATGACCGACGCGAGCTCGGAATAGCGCCGGCGGCACCAGAGAAACATGAACGTCAGCGCGATGAGGATCTTCATCGCGGCTTCGAACGTCATGGCGTGCGCGAGCGTGAGCGGCAATCCGAGGAGACGCAGTGGGGAGAGCGCGGAACTTTGTGCGCTCGCGAGCAGCGGATAGCCGCACGCCGACATCTCATTCCACAGTGGCGGCTTCAGCGCCTTCCACGACTCGCGCACCTGATGCGCCCACGGCACGATCTGCAACGCGAGATCGTTGAGTTGCCCGTTGAGCGACTCGGGATTCTTGTGCCCGTACGTCCACGGCGGAAGCGTCTTCAGAAAATCGACCGGGATGTTGACGTAGTCCTGCGTCAGCGGCAGGTACATGAATACGAAGACGAGCGCGTAGAAGAACAGCGCGACGCGGCGCGGCACTTGCGCGCCCGCGCGGCGCAAGGCCCAGATTCCGGCGGCGTACACCGCGCCGGTGTAGAACCACGTGGGGTTGAACACGGCGGCGGATGATATACGGGAGCGGTCATCGCTCATGAACCTGACGTGGCTCTTCGTTCTGCTCGTCTTCGCGGTGTTCGCGCGATTTCTGCGTGTGCCCGCGCGCATCGCGATCGTGTTCTACGCGCTGGTGCTCGTGTTTCTGTGGCGGCCGCTGACGCAGGACGCGGTGATGACGCCGGCGGATGTCGTGCGTCTCACGCCGCCGTGGTCGGAGTTGCGCGCGCCGAATCGCGCGGCGATCACGAAGTACGAAGTATCGAATCTCAATCTGCACGACGTGCCGATGCAGATCGTGCCGTGGGTACAGCAGGTGCGAGAGTCGTGGCGGCGCGGCGAGGTGCCGTTGTGGAACGCGCGTGCCGGTAGCGGGATGCCGTTGCTCGCGAACGGACAGAGCACGCCATTCTCGATCTTTCGATTGCTGACGTTGCCGCTGTCGCTCGCGCATTCGATCGCGGCGGAAGCGGCTATGAAGTTGCTCGTCGCGCTGACGTTTACGTTCCTCTTTTGCCGGCGACGCTATTCAATGGGTGCGAGTCTGTTCGCTGCGATTGCTTACGGGTTCTCGACGTGGATGACGACGTGGCTGCAGTTTCCGATCGCGGCGGCCGCGGCGTTTTTGCCGGGTGTGATGTGGGGGATCGATCGGCTGTCGGAAGACCGAACAACGAGCGACGACCGTTCTCCCGACAACCAACAACCAACAACCGGCAACTTCCGCGCAGCGGTAACTCTCTTCACCATCGCCGTCCTCGCCGGTCACCCCGAGACGATCTACAACATCGCGCTGTTCGCCGCGGCTTATGGTTTATGGATTGCGCCGAGGAGAGTGCCGCGCATCGCGCTTGCGTCGCTGGTTGCGGCGCTGCTCTGTTTGCCGTTCCTCGTGCCGTTCGGCGAGGCAGTGTTGCAATCGCAGCGATTCGCGGAGGTAAGTGCACCGCGCGAATCGCTCATCCCTCCGTACTCCGATTTTCCTTCGGCGATTCTGTTGTTGCAGCCGCGGTATTTCGGCGAGTTGCCGATCGAGCGTCCGTGGGGTCCGGCGTCACTCGAGTCGATCTGCGGATTCGCGGGTGTGTTTGCGATCGCCGCGGCGGTGGCAACGTTGTTCGATCTCAAGCGCCGCTGGCGCGAGCGCGAGACGCTGTATCTCCTGCTCTTCGTCCTCTGCATCGGTATCGTCCTCGGCTGGCCATGGATCACCGAAGCCTTCGCGAAGATCGCCGGACACGCTCCCGCAATGCGCATGCGACTCGGCATCTGCTGGTTCAGCGCGTTACTGGCGGCGAATGCCATCGATCGCGCGCGTCGCGATGGTGTGATGCCGTTGCTCACCGGAACGCTCGTGGTTTCGGCGTCGATGCTGTGGCTCGTGTACGGTCGCGATTTCCCGACGCCGTCGCATCGCATCACCGCAGTGCTCGCGCTTCTGCCGAGCATCGCCGTGCTTTTCACCATGACGATGATTCGCGTGCGTGGTGCAGTCGTCGCGATCGCGGCGCTGACCTTCCTCGAATTGCTCATGACCATGCAGACGTGGAACACCATCGCGCAGCCGCGTGAGTTGTTTCCTCGCACGCCACTCATCGCCGCGATTCCACGCGATGGCTCGCGCATCGTCGGACTCGGCGGGCAGTTCTATCCGAACACGAGCGCGATGTTCGATCTCGATGACGTGCGCGTGCACGATCCGATGGCGTGGTGGCCGTACGTGCAATTCCTCACGAAGAGCGTGCGGTGGAACTCGAACGACTACTACGCGAAATGGAATGACGCCGATACGCCGGTGCTCGACTATCTCAATGTGCGCTGGGTGATTGCCGATCGCGAATTGCCGTCGCCGCGCTATCGAGAACTCTATGAAGGCCGCGATGGTCGCGTGTACGAAAACACATCGGTGCTGCCGCGCTTCTTCGCTGTGCGCAACGTGCTCACTGATGGCGATGTGTCGACGCATACCGACTGGCGCTACACCGCGCTCGTCGATCGATTGCCGAAGAAGTGGTCATCGGCGTTGATGGCTCCGCGCGATGACGATGCGCGCGTCGAGATCGTGAAGTCGTTCGATGATCTCTATCGACTGCGCGTGCATGCGACGAAGCCGACGCTCATCGTCAGCAGCATTCCGGATTTTCCGGGATGGCGAGTGAAAGGCGGGGAGAGGATTCGCGTGAACGACGCATTTGTCGGCGTGATCGTCGGCGCGGGCGATCGCGACATCGAAGTCGCGTATCGCCCGCGGTCGTTCTGGTGGGCCGTGGTGATTTCGATCGCTACGCTGCTATGGAGTGCGGTGGCGCAAGCCACCGCTTTCGAAAAGCGGCGACTCGCGTCGCCGCACTCCAAATCAAGTCAGGTGCTCGTGCACCATTGGACGCGGTGGCGGCGGCTCCTCGCCAAATTTCACGACGCCTAAGAACCGCGCCTTCAACTCCTCGTGATCTTTCTTTGCGTGGCCGAGTTGAATGCGTGCGATGACATCACCCGCGTTCACCGCATCGCCGGTCTTGCGATCGAACATCACGCCCGCGGCGTAATCGATCACGTCGTCTGCCTTCTTGCGGCCTGCGCCGAGGTCGACGGTGAACATGCCGGCGAGATACGTGTCGATGTGCGTGATGAAGCCGCTCTGCGGCGCCTTCACTTCGATCGTGTTCGTCGGCTGCGGCAGGAGCGAGTAATCGTCGCAGATCGCCGGATCGCCGCCCTGCGCCGCGATCCACTTGCGTCCGTACTCGAGCGCGCGACCGGAGCTGAGTGCTTCATCGAGCGCGCGCTTCGCCGACGCTTCGTCGTACTTGCGCGACATGACGAGCGTGCGGATCGCCTGCGCCTCCGTCACTTCCATCACATCGGCCGGACCTTTGCCCTTCAGGCATTCGATCGTCTCGATGACTTCGTTCGCGTTGCCCGCGGCGACGCCTAACGGCCGGTCCATGTCGGTGATCAGCGCTTCGACGCGCGTGCCGGAGCCCGCTGCCGCGGCGATGAGACTCTGCGCGAGCGCTTTCGAATCCTGATAGATGCGCATGAACGCGCCGCTGCCGGTCTTCACATCGAGGATGAGTCCCGATGCGCCCATCGCGAGTTTCTTCGACATGATCGACGCGGTGATGAGCGGCAGCGATTCGACGGTGCCAGTGACATCGCGCAGTGCGTAGATTTTTTTATCCGCTGGCGCGATGCCGTCGGTCGACGTCGAGATGACGCAGTTCGCATCGGCGACGCAGCGTTCGAACTCTTCGCGCGAGAGTCGCGCGTTGAAGCGTGGGATCGCTTCGAGTTTGTCGAGCGTGCCGCCCGTGTGTCCGAGGCCGCGGCCGGAGAGCATGCCGATCTTCACGTCGCACGCGGCCACCCACGGCGAGAGGATGAGCGAGACCTTGTCGCCCACGCCGCCCGTGGAGTGTTTGTCAGCGATGAAGTCGTACGAATCGCGCAGGTGCCATTGCTCGCCGGACTTGAGCATCGCCTGCGTCAGCGTCGCCATTTCATCGGCGGTCATGCCGTTGATCGCGATCGCCATCAGCAGCGCCGACATCTGATAGTCGGGGATCGCGCCGCGCGTGTAGCCATCGACGAAGAACTCGATCTCGCGCGGATCCAGCGGCCCCCCGCGACGCTTGCGGTTGAGAAGTTCGTACGGACTGTGTTCAGCCATAGGAGGGGCATTCTACAGACGAGCGATGAATGATGAGAGATGAGGTGCGTGGGGAAGCAGGGAGGAGTGATGAGTGATGAGTGATGAGTGATGAGGTTACGACACCCATCGCGATCCGCAACTCCTGCGACACGACGTCATGACGTACGCCTCCGCGCTTGCGACGCGTGTTGTGACCTCATCACTCATCACTCATCACTCGTTTCATACAATCCCCTCCCATGTCTCGCGCTGTCATCCTCCTCTCCGGCGGGCTCGATTCCGCCACTGTTCTCGCAATCGCAAAAAGTGAAGGGCGTGAGTGCCTCGCCCTTTCGATCGTTTATGGCCAGCGGCATTCCGTCGAGCTCGAAGCGGCGAGGCGGGTTGCCGCGTCGATGGGCGCGAGCGAACACGTCATCCATTCTTTGGATCTGCGTGTTTTCGGCGCGAGCGCGTTGACCTCGGATATCGATGTTCCGAAAGATGCGGTGGGCGCGCCCGGCATTCCGATCACGTACGTGCCCGCGCGCAACACGATCTTTCTGTCGCTCGCCCTGGGCTACGCCGAAGCGCGTGATGCGAAGGAGATCTGGATCGGCGTCAACGCGCTCGATTACAGCGGCTACCCCGACTGCCGTCCCGAGTTCATCGACGCGTTCCAGCAAGTGATCTGGACCGGAACCCGAAGTGGCGTCGAGCACCACGAGCCCCGCCTCGTCGCCCCACTCCTGCACATGACCAAGGCGGACATCATCAAACGCGGCGTGGAGCTAGGCGTCGACTACGCAATCACGCACAGTTGCTACGACCCCGTGGACGGGCGGGCGTGCGGGCATTGCGATAGTTGTTTGCTGCGGAGAAGAGGGTTTATCGATGCGGAGGTCGTGGATCCGACAACGTACTACGAGTGATGAGTGATGAATGATGAGTGATGAAGGGCGTCGCGAGGTTGGCCGATGAGTTCAATGCGGCAGAGAACGAAGTCGTTTGCAATTGAAATCATTCGGTTCTGCATGGATTTGCCGCGAAATGAAGAGACGTATGTGATTCGTAGGCAACTGCTGCGATCCGGTACTTCGCCCGGCGCACATTGTCGTGAAGCGTCACGAGCGCGCTCGAAGGCTGAAATGATCAGCAAGATCGAAACAGCGTTGCAGGAACTCGACGAAAGTGTTTACTGGATGGAGCTGTTAGTGGGATCGGAGATCGTTTCCGCCGAGCGGCTCGAGCCGTTGATGCGCGAGGCGGACGAGCTCATTGCGATGGGTGTTGCAGCCGTTCTTACAATCAAGCGGAAACGTTGAATCTCGCGACGCGGTTCATCACTCATCACTCATCACTCATCACTCATCATTCAAAATCCATGCTTCGTATCACCGAAATCTTCTTCTCCATCCAGGGCGAGTCGTCCCATGCCGGGCGTCCGTGCACCTTTGTTCGTCTCACCGGTTGCAACTTGCGTTGCGTGTGGTGCGATAGCGAGTACACGTTTTCCGGCGGGGAGCGCATGTCGCTCGAGGACATCGTCGCGCGCGTCGAGGGGTATGGCTGCAAGCTCGTTGAAATTACGGGCGGGGAGCCGCTTGCGCAGAACGAGGTGTTTGCGCTCATCAAGCGGCTTTGTGATGACGGCTATGAAGTGCTCATCGAAACATCGGGCTCGATCGATACGACGCCGGTTGATCCGCGCGCGAAATTGATTCTCGACATCAAATGTCCCGGCTCGGGTGAAGTGGAGAAGAATCGTTGGGAAAATCTCGAGCGGTTGCGGGCGCACGATGAGATCAAATTCGTGATCGCCGATCGCGAGGATTACGAATGGGCGAAGCGCGTGATCGAAGAGCGCGAGTTGCAGCGATTCACCGTGTTGCTTTCACCCGTTTGGGGACAACTCGAATTGAAACCGCTCGCGGAATGGATGCTCGCGGATCGCGTACCGGCGCGGTTGCAAACGCAATTGCACAAACACATCTGGGGAGCGGACGTTAAAGGGGTGTAGAGCACGGCGTATGAACAAACCGAAACTCGATCACATCGGCATCGCGGTGAACTCTCTCGACTCCGCGAAGATCTACCAGGACCTCGGGCTCGACATTCAGCACATCGAAACCGTCGAGACACAGCGCGTCAAAACAGCGTTTCTTTCTGTCGGCGATTCGAATCTCGAACTCCTCGAGCCGACATCGCCCGAATCGCCGATCGCGAAATTCATCGAGAAGCGCGGCGAAGGGATTCATCACATCTGCTTCCGGGTCGATGACATCGAAGCGCACCTCGCGCGGTTGAAAGACGCCGGTTATCGACTCATCAATGAATCACCGGTGCCCGGTGCACATGGCTGTCGTGTCGCGTTCCTGCATCCTGCCGCCGGAAACGGCGTGCTGATTGAATTGAGCGAGAAGCACGAATGATCGAAGGATTCGAAGAACGCGCGCTGGTGATCGTGAATCTGATCAACCCGAAGGAGAAATTCTTCGGCATCCTGCGCGCGCTGTCGTCCGCGGGTGTCACGCTGCGCGCGATCAACCTCGATTCATTCGACGACTGGATTCATCAGATCGCGCGCGGCGATGAATCGGACATCGAGATGGTCACGATGTTCGTGCCGCTGTTTCGCGTCGAGCGCATCTTTCTCGACGAGCCTGTCGGCATGATCAAGTCCTACACGCAGCGATTCGAGGAAGTCGTCGGACAGACCGTGCCGCAGTATCTCGGATTATGATGCGCGCCTAACGACCGCTTACCCGGAGGAACCGTTGTCCAAAGCTACACGCATTCTGCTCGCCGCACTGCTGCTCGCGGCGGCGATGTTCACCGCATGCAAAGGCGGTGAAGACGAATATGCCGAGCCCGAGGCGTTCAGCTTCGTGATTTATCCCGGTGCGAAATACCTTGGCCAGTTGACCGAGGTCACGAAGAACGCGCACAAAATCTTCAACCCGAATGTCGCACCGCCGCCCACGGCGATCTACGACACCGACGCATCGCTCGAGACCGTTGCCGACTACTACGTCAAACAGTACGGCTACAAAGAAATCGCGCAGGACGCCGGGACCGCGGCTGCCGCGAAACCCAACGCGTACTGGCGCAGCGGCGATCTCGCCGCCGACGCGAAAGGCGCGGAAGCCATTGCGAAACAGCTCGGGCTCAACCCCGACATCACGAAGGCCGCGGGTGCCTATCGCGCGATCGAAATTGCGCCGCGACCGAATCGCCCGCGTGTCGTGATTCAGCGTCCGTACTTCGACATGACGACCTCGCAGGTCGTCGATCGCACGCTCATCCTGATGTCGCGCTGACGCCATGCAGCCCCGCGTCCTCATCATCGGGTTCGGTCTGATGGGAGGCTCCGCGGGGCTTGCATTGCGCGCGCGCGGCTGGCACGTCGCGTACGTCGACGACAACGTTCCTTTTCGTGGCCGCGCACGCGAAGCAGCAGACGAAAGACTGAAGAGCATTGAACGCGACGAGCCGCTCGTGCTCCTCGCCACGCACATCGACGGCGCGCGCGAATGGTTGCCGCAATTGCGCACGAACGGTGTCGTCACTTCGCTGTGCAGCCTCATGCAGCCGCTGAAGGAAGTCGCGCCGCGCAACTTCATCGCCGGACATCCGATGGCCGGCTCGCATCTCAGTGGCGTTCGCAATGCGAGCGCAGATCTGTATCGCGGAAAGAAGTGGTTTCTCGAAAAACGTGATGCACGCATCGAACGATTGATTCGCGCCTGCGGTGCGCGCGTGCAGATCGTGAAGCCGCGTGCGCACGATGAAGCGATGGCGCTCACCAGCCAGTTGCCGCAGGTGTTATCCACCGCGCTCGCCGCGTATTTGCGCGACAGGAACATGCTCGAGTTCGCGGGCTCGGGGCTGAAAGATTTTTTGCGACTCGCGGGAAGTCACGCCGCGATGTGGAAACCGATTCTCGATGCGAATCGCGAGGCGCTCGCGCCGCATGCGGATGCGGTGATGGATCTCGTGAAACAGCTCGTCGATGGAGATGCGGAGAACGCGTTCGAAGATGCGAACGCGCTGTTCCGCTCGTTGACTTAGTCCTTCCACATCCTTCATCGTTCGCGGCATGAAGAACCGCGCCATCGTCATCGTCTGCGACTCACTCGGGGTCGGCGAGCTTCCCGACGCCAAAGAGTTTGGCGACGAAGGATCGAACACACTCGGCCACATCCTCGACGCGCAGCATCCCTCGCTGCCGACGCTCACGCGCCTCGGGCTGCTGCACACGCTGCCGACGCCCGCCACGACCGAAATGCCCGGCTCCGCGTACGGCCGCATGGCCGAGATCAGCGCGGGCAAGGACACGACGACGGGCCACTGGGAAATGATGGGACTCATCGTCGAGGATCCGTTCCGCACGTATCCCGATGGGTTTCCGCCTGAGATCATCGCCGAGTTCGAGCGTCGCATCGGCCGCAGAACACTCGGCAATAAACCGGCGTCCGGCACCGTGATCCTGGACGAGCTTGGCGAAGAGCACATGCGCACCGGTGCTCCGATCGTCTACACCTCCGCGGATTCCGTGTTTCAGGTCGCGGCACATGAAGACGTGATTCCCGTCGATGAGCTGTGGCGCATCTGTGCGGAAGCGCGCGCGTTGATGCGCGGCGAGCACAACATCGGCCGCATCATCGCGCGTCCGTTCGTCGGACCTTCGGCCGGTCACTTCAAGCGCACCGCGAATCGCAAAGACTTCGCGGTGAAGCCGATCGGCGAGACGGTCGTCGAGCGCGCGCACAACGCCGGACGCCAGGTTATCGGCCTCGGCAAGATCGCCGACATCTTCGATCGCGTCGGCATCGGCCAGGAGATTCGCACCGAGTCGAACAGCGACGGCATGCAGAAGACGATCGATCTCGTGCGCCAGTCGCAGGCCGATTTCATCTTCACGAATCTCGTCGATTTCGATTCGAAGTACGGTCATCGCAACGACGCCGCGGGTTACGCGAAAGCGCTCGAGACGTTCGACGGCGAGCTCGCGGCGTTGCTCGACTCGCTGCAGGAAAACGATCTCGTGTTCATCACCGCCGATCATGGTTGCGATCCGACGGATATCTCGACGGATCACACGCGCGAGTACGTGCCGCTGCTCGTCGCGGGACCGCGCATCAAAGGCGCGAAGCCCCTCGGCACTCGCTCCACGTTCGCCGACCTCGGCGCCACGATCTCCGACTATCTCTCCCTCTCCACAGCAGGCCTCGCCGGCGTCAGCGTGCTCGGCGAGCTGGGGGTGAAATCGTGAAGCGCCTGTTGTTCGCGCTTGCTCTCGCGCCGGCGCTGCTCGCACAACCCGCGGGTGATGTGCGCGAGCGCGTCAGCACCGACGCGATGGTCATCGATCGCATCGCGCAGGTCGCGACGAAACGCGAATTGCCGAGCGATTTGTTGAAACGCATCGTCACCGAAGACATCGAGCTGATGCGCGGACGCCGCGATGACGGCTCGTATCAATACGCAACCTGGGAGCGCTTCGAAGCCTCGCGCGTGAATCGCGGCTTCTCCGTCCAGGCTCGCGCGGACAAGATGGAAACGCTCGAAGTGAAGGGCATGTACGTCTATCGCGTCATCATCGATGCCGCGGAGCGCAAACTGCTCGTGCGCAAGAATCGTCCCGTGTGGATCGAGCGCGTCGATCTCGAGTACATCGCGGTCGGCTCGACCGTCACCGAGCGCAAGACGATCGACGTGAAAGCGTGGATGCAGCCCGGCGAAGTGCGGCCGATCGACGTGCCGGTGATCGCGCGTCAGCTCACCGCGAACGTCATTGCCACCGCGGAAGAAAAAGGTGGCTACGCGAACGTCACGATCTCGCTCGTCGAAGCGCGCATCGTCGACAACTCCGACAGCCCGTACGCCGATGCCGTTGCGAGCGCGAAAGCGATGCAGCGTGCGCTCGACAACAATGAACTGCCGTCGCTGCGCGCGATGGCGCAACGCGTGCGCGATTCGCTGGGCACGCCGATGCGACCGTCATCGACGATGACCGTGACCGCGCCGGCGCCGGCTGTTGCAACGCCGAGTGTCGATCGTGCGACGCAGGTCGAAATGCAGGCAGAACTGCAGTTGATCGAGGATTTGCTGACGGGAAGCGAGAGCGAGAAGCGCGAGGGGATGGATCGGTTACATCAATTGATCCGGCGCATTCGGTAGCGGAGCGGCGGGCTCTCCGCCCGCCGAATGTTGATGACAGCGGGCTCGGAACCTGATCCGGCGGGCTGAGAGCCCGCCGCTCCACTTGTGCGCCGATAGCCCGGAAATTGCATTGCGCAGCCGTGCGCGATCGCAGCAGTCGTGCACCGTTAACACTTTTGACGGTTTGACGCCTTCGGGAGGGTGACGTAAAATGCGCGTCCCTCTTGTTGTTTTCCTACAGCTTTCCGAAAGGAGCCTCACTTGTCGTCAGTCAAATTGAGTTTCAAGGTCGGGGATAAGCTCGTTTATCCGAACCACGGGGTCACCGTCGTTGAGCATATCGGCGAGTCGCCGATCATGCCCACCGCCGACAGTTACTACCACCTCCGCCTGCTCGCGAACAATTCGCGGCTGATGGTGCCGATCTCGAACACAGACCGCGTTGGTCTCCGTAAGCTGTACCAGCAGAAGGAGATCAAGGGTCTGCTGGGCCAGCTCGAAGAGCGCACGGTCAAAAGCCACACGGACTGGAAAGGCCGTTACCGCGAGAATCTCGAGAAGATGAAAACAGGCCGTCTCGAAGACGTCGCCGAAGTTCTGAAGAACCTCAACGAGGTTCAGAAGCGCAAAAGCCTCTCGTTCCGTGAGAAAAAGATGTATGACCGCGCGAAGTACCTCCTCGTTTCCGAGGTCGCGATCGTCAAGAACATCCCGGAGCCGGAAGCCGAAAAGCTCATCCACAAATGCCTGGAGAAATCGCTGACCATCGCGGCTTCCGCCGCCACCAGCCACTAATCAGCCTTTTTCCTGACATTCGAAGTGCCGCCCCCGGGCGGCATTTTTGTTTTAATGCGACTGTGACCATGCAACGCCTCCCTGACTGGATTCGCGAGAAAAAACTCAACCTCACCTCTCTTCGCGAGATCAAAACCATGCTGCGCGAGCGCGATTTGCACTCCGTGTGCGAGTCCCTCGCGTGTCCCAATCGCACCGAATGCTTTTCCCGCGGCACCGCCACGTTCATGATCCTCGGCGATGTCTGCACGCGCGCCTGCGGCTTCTGCAACGTCATCACCGGACGCCCGTACGCGGCGCCGTCGCCCGATGAGCCGCGCGCGGTCGCGGAAACCGCGCGTCGCATGGGACTCAAGCACGTCGTCGTCACCTCCGTGACGCGCGACGATGTTCCGGACGGCGGCGCGTTTCAGTTCGCCGAAACGATTCGCGAATTGCGCATCGCGTTGCCGCACGCGAAAGTCGAAGTGCTCACGCCCGATTTTCGCGGCAACGTCGATTCGATTCGCACCGTCGTCGAAGCGCATCCCGACTACTTCAATCACAACGTCGAGACCGTGCCGCGCCTCTACGATTTCGTACGCACCGGCTCGCGCTTCGAGCGTTCCGTCGGCGTGCTGCGCGCGGCGAAAGAAATTGTAACCACGACGGTTACAAAATCAGGATTGATGCTCGGACTCGGCGAGCGTCGCGATGAAGTCATCGATGTGTTGAAGCGGTTGCGCGATGCAAACGTCGAGATCGTGACGATCGGTCAATACCTGCAGCCGAAGCGCGAGAAGCTCGACGTCGTCGAGTACGTGCATCCGAGCGTGTTCGAGGAGTACCAGCACATCGGCGAAGAGCTCGGCTTCAGCGCCGTGTTCTCCGGCCCGTTCGTGCGCAGCTCGTACATGGCCGACGTCGTAGCTCATCAGGCGACTTCGTAATGCCGCGGCATCCGCGTTCGATCGACAAGGAAAAGAAAGAGACCGGCGCGTACTTCGTCACGTATCTCCCGATCTATCTCGATTACCTCGCGGTGGAGAAGGGGCTGGCGAAGAACTCGCTCGCGTCGTACGCGATCGATCTTCGTCACTTCGGGCATCACCTCAACGAACAGTCGCTCGATCTCGATCGCGTCGAGCGCGTGCATATCGTGAAGTACTTTCAGGCGCTGCGTGGGGCGGGCATTTCCGCGCGGTCCGTTGCGCGTGCGCTCGCGGCGATTCGCGGTCTGTTTCGTTTTCTCGTGACCGAGCGGCATCTGAAGAAAGATCCGACCGAGAATCTCGAGAATCCGAAGCTGTGGTCGACGCTGCCGAAAGCATTGCAGCCGAGCGAAGTCGAAGCGTTGCTCGCCGCGCCGGATCGCACGACGCCCGATGGTCAGCGCGACGCGGCGATGCTCGAGTTGCTCTACGCGACAGGCTTGCGCGTGAGCGAGTTGATCAAAGTGCGCATCGACGAAGTGGTGCTCGACGCCGGCTTTCTGCGCACGATGGGCAAAGGTTCGAAAGAGCGCATCGTGCCGTTCGGCGATACGGCGCGCGATGTGATCGTCGCGTTCATCGAGAGCGGACGCCGCGCGCTCGACAAACACAACGATCCGCATCTCTTTCTCACGCGACTCGGGCGTCCGATGTCGCGGCAGTCGTTCTGGATGAAGATCGTGCGCTACGCGCGCGACGCGGGGATCACGACGCACATCTCACCGCACGTGCTGCGCCATTCATTCGCAACGCACTTGCTCGAGAATGGTGCGGATCTGCGCAGCGTGCAGATGATGCTGGGACATGCGGATATCTCGACGACGCAGATCTACACGCACGTGTCGCGAGCGCGACTGCAACGGATGTACGAGCAATTTCACCCACGGGCGTGAGTTTGGAGTGCGGCGGCGCGAGCCGCCGCTTTCGGAAGCGGTGGCTTGCGCCACCGCACTCCAAGCGTAACCGGGCATAATCCTCACGCGTCTATTCGTTATTCGCGATCCGCACGCATGAAACGCGCACTTGCTCTGCTCGCCACGCTCTTCGCCGCCTCCGCGGCGAGCGCGAGCATTGCGGTCTTCACCGACGGGCGCAACATGAAAATCGAGTCCTACGAAGTGCAGGAGGACACGATTCACCTCGTGATGCATGGCGGTCGCATGTCGCTGCCGCTCACGCGCATCGAGCGCATCGTCGATGACGAAGTGGTCGCGCCCGAAGTCGTTGCAGAGGTGAAGAAGATCGTCGAGGAGCAGGGCGGCGTGTTTCCGAAACGCTCGTGGCATTACAGCGAAGCGAGCCAGCCGCTCTGGCAGTCGGAGTACAACGAGATCATCGTCGCCGCGTCGAAGAAGTTCGATGTTGATGCCGCGCTCGTGTCCGCCGTGATCAAAGCCGAGTCTGATTACAACCCGCGCATCGTCTCAAACAAAGGGGCGCGCGGTCTGATGCAGCTCATGCCCGCGACCGCCAAACGATTCGGCGTGACGAACTCCTTCGATCCCGAGGAGAACATCCACGCGGGCACGCGGTACCTTCGCTGGCTTCTGAAGACGTTTGATGGCAACGCTGACCTCGCCGTCGCCGCATACAATGCGGGCGAGGGCAATGTATGGAAGTACGAGGGCGTGCCGCCGTTTCGCGAGACGGTGAATTACATCAACAGAATTGCGAAGCACATTCGCAAGGCGATCGAGCGGGAAGTGATTCCTGCCGATCCGCAAGTCATTCCGGTCGCGGCAGTTACGGCTGGCGCGCGGCGCTAGTCACACTCCTCGTCGCGCTCCCCCTCCTTGGGTTCGATTCGCGACTCGTCGATGCAAACGGTAATCCCGTCATCGGCGCGCAGATCTCGGTCGTCGATCAGACCGGTGGTGCACGCACGGATCTCAACGGCCGTTTCTCGATTCAGCCCGATCCCGCGCTTCCCGCGACGCTGATCGTCGTCGGCAGTCGCGGCGAGCTGTTTCCGCCGATCTACATTGCATCCCTGCAACCCGAAGTGCGACTCGAAGCGGCCTATCGCGAGACGGTCACGGTGACGATTGGCGCGACGCCGAACATCGAAGGCACGCCCGCGTCGGCGCCGGTGGTGGTCGGACGCGAAGAGCTCGAGCAGCGGAAGCCGTCGCACGTTGTCGATGCGATCGCGTCGACACCCGGCGTTTCGATTCGCGGTGAAGGTCCGCCGGCGGTTCCGGTCGTTCGCGGTCTTGCAGGCGGACGAACGCTGCTGCTCGTCGATGACGCGCGCATCGTCGCGGAGCGTCGCGCCGGTCCTTCGGCCACGTTCCTCAATCCACTCTCCCTCGGATCGATCGAAGTCTCGCGCGGCCCCGGTTCCGTTGCGTACGGATCCGACGCGTTAGGCGGCGTCGTGCACATGCGCCCGCGTGACCCGATCCCCGGACAGCCGGAAGTGCGGTACGACGCCTTTGCGTCGTTCGGTGGTTCCGTCGCACGCGCGGTTGCGGTCGAAGGTTCGATGGATCTTCTCGGCGGCGCGTTGCTCGCGTCGGTGCATGCGCGCAGCGCGGACGATGGCGAAGATGCGAACGGCGACACGATCGTCAACTCCGGCTATCGCGATCGCGGCGCGATGCTGCGCTTCGTGCGCGACGCCGAATGGGGCCGCATGCGCATTGGTGTGATGAGCAGCATCGCGAAAGATGTCGGTGCACCCACGAGCGATTCGGTGCTCACGGTCTATCCCGAGGAGCGCGCGAATCTGCTCACGTTCGCGCTCGATGTGCCGCGCACCGGGTTCTTCAACTCCGCGGCATTTCGCGCATCGCTCGGCTCGTACGACATCACGACGAATCGCATTCGCACGACCGGCATTGAGAGCGCCGAGGTGAATGCGCGCGATGCGTCGGTGCGCGTGTCGGGAGAACATGCAACCGAACGGTTGCGCATCACCAGCGGCGTCGATTTCGTCACGCGCTTCGATTTGCACGCGCCCGGCTCGATCGATGATGCCTCGCGCTCTGACGCCGGCGTGTACGCGACGATCGAACAGCGCGTTTCGAAAGCGGTGCAACTCGCGGGTGGTGGTCGCGTCGACTACGTAAGGACGCGCAACGATGGCGGCTACTTCGGCGATCGCTCCACGAACGACACCGCATTCTCCGGCTTCGCTGCGACGACCGTCGGTCCGTTCAGCGGCGTGACCGCGACGTTGCAGATTGCGAGTGGCTATCGCGAGCCGACGCTTTCGGATCGCTACTTCCGCGGCATCAGTGGTCGTGGATTTGTGATCGGCAATCCCGATCTCGAGCCGGAGCGCAGTACGCAACTCGATGCGGGCATTCGCTGGAGCGGCGCGCGCACGCGTGTTGCGTTGTATGGATACGACTATCGCATTCGCGATCTCGTCGAGCGCTATCGTGCCGGCGCGGATTTCATGTTTCGCAATCGCGGCGAAGCGACGGTGCGCGGACTCGAGCTCGAAGCAACGACACGATTGCTGCGCGATCTCGAGTTGATCGGCGGTGCTTCGATCGCGCGCGGTGAAGCTGATGGCGCGCCGCTCGATGACATCGCGCCGAAGACGTTGCATGCATCGCTGCGCTGGGCTGCCGATGATCGCAGCGCATTCCTCGGCGCATCCGCGTACGCGCGCGATGAGCGTCCCGGCCCGGTGGAAACCGTGCGTGCGGGCTACGTCGAGATGGACGCAGGAATCGGGTGGCGATTCTCGCCGTGGTTCGAAGTGCGCGTCGTCGTGCGCAATCTCACGAACGCGATGCACTACGGATCGGCGGACGCTGTTGCCGCGTTCGCACCGGGACGAAGCGTGACGATTGGTGTGAATCGATAACGAGAGCCATGGAGTGCGGCAGCGCCAGCTGCCGCTTTTACAGAGCGGAGGCTTGCGCCTCCGCTCTCCATATCGATTCCGCCGCGCTCGCGATCACGCGATCGAAGCGCACCACCATCACCGTGCGGTCATCATCCGCGGGCTTCGTGCCGGCGTGTTGCGCGACCGCATTGAGAATCGTGTTGCGCACATCCTCGGCGGACATGCCGATGCAGCGCGAGACCAGCGCTTCGAGTTGATCGAAGCCAAGGGGCTCGCCTTGCTCGTCCTGCGCTTCGATGATCCCGTCCGACACGTACACCAGCGTGTCGCCTTCGTGTAGCGCTGTCTCGACCGTGTGCACCGTGAGCTCCGGACGCACACCGAGCGGCAATGACGGCGCATCGATCGACGTCGCCGTGCCGTCCGCGCGCAACACGTACGGATAGATGTGACCGCCGTTCGTGTGGCGAATCGTCGCGCGCTCGAGATCGAACACCGTGAACGCGAGCGTCATGAATGCGCGGCGTTCCGTCGAGCGATACACGAGCTCATTGAGACGACGGAACAGCGACGACTCGTCCGCGCCTTCTTCGATCAGCGTCGTCATCGCGGCCTTCACCATCGCCATCACGAGACCTGTCGAAAGCCCGTGGCCCGACACGTCGCCGATCGCAACCGCGAGGCGCGTCGGCGAAAGCTTGAACACATCGTAGTAATCGCCGCCGATCGACGCCGTCGGCTCGAAGTGCGCCGCGAACGAGACGCCGTCGTGATCCGGACCTTCACTCGGCAGAAGATTGCGTTGAATGTCCGCTGCGATCGCGATCTCGCTCTGCAAACGTTCCTTCTCGGCGACCGTCGAAAGCAGCGACGCGATCGACTCAGTCATGTGATCGAACGATTGCGCCATCGCGCCGAGCTGATTGTTGCGGCGCATGCGAATGCGATACGAAAAGTCGCCGCGCTCGACCGCTTTCGTTCCCTTCTCGATGCGATTTACCGCGCGCGAGATCGAGAAGATCAGCACCGCCGCGAAGAGCGCCGCGATGCCGTACATCATCAGCAGGATCACGGAGATCGAAGCCACGACCGTGAGCAGAATGCCGAAGTAATCATTCGCCGCCGCGCCGAAGTAGTACGAGAAGAGATTGTCCGGCGGGTTGCTGATGAGCATGAACAGGCTGCGGTCCTTGATGCTCGCGCCGGTGTTCCAGTCCGTGAGATCGGCGATGTCGCCCCAGATGACTTCGCGAAATGCTTTGTCGCGAATCACATCCGCCAGCGCACCCTCGGATTTGATGTCGTAGTTGCGCTCGTTGCGGTTCGATTTGCCGCGCGTGACACGTGCGTCCGCGGTACGCACCGTCATGCGCCAGCGATCGTGCAGTTGCTCCGACCAGTATTTGTCGATCGGCTGTGCGAGCACGATCGCGTGATTCTGTTCGCCGGGAAACTGACGCGCGGTGACGAGCAGCGCTTCCTGATTGCGTCCAATGAGTCCGCTGAAGCTCTTCGTGCGCAACCACTGCGGCAGCTTTTCCCCCGACGCCTCCTCGGTGTCGTAGATCTCGAGCGATGGCAGTGCGCCGCCGGGACGTTTGCCGGTGGTCGCGTACTCGAGCGCCCAGTTCTCGAGTTGTCCGAGCGTTGCCTGCCGCTCCGCGCGCACCGCGGCTTGCGTCATCACCGCCGCGAACATGTACGCGACCGTGAGCAGCAGAATTGCCATGAGAAAAAACGGCAGCACGCTGACGAGCAGATAACTGAGGAAGAGTCGCCGCCCAACGGTCCAGAACAGCCGCGTGAGAATCCAGCGGATGATGACCGCGGTGCCGTAGATCGTGAGGCCGATGACGAGCAGCCACGTCAGGAACGAGAAGAAGTGCAGGATCGCGATGTCATGGCCGACGCTTTCGAGGAAGTTGTCGGCGTAATCGAGACCGATGATCAGCCCGATTCCGACGAGCCAGAACAGCAGCGCCGGTGAGATTCGGCGCTTGGTCGCGGGGCGATCTTCCATCGAAGGCATCATGACACACCGGTTGCTTCAGGCTGGGTGCACCTGGTGTTACGCGGAATGCCCCCTTCGAGTTGCAGCATGAAATTTCCCTTTGGCTGTCGTTTTTCTTATCCTTCAGCCAGGTCCAGCCCGGGTTTTCACATGAACAAACGACTTCTCGCTCTCTCGCTCGCCGTCTGTGTGTTCACTCCGTCCGCGTTTGCGGCGTGCATGAACAAGTTCGTCAGCCGCACCGAACGTCCGAATCAGGTCGTGACGCTGCTCACCGGAAAGCTTACGTTCCAGGAAGCACAGGAGCTTGCGAAAGCAATTTCCGCAAAGCAGAGCGCGCCGGTGGAATGGGTCGATGACGCGGGCAAGACGATGGCGAAGCAGTTCGGCGAGTTGAAAGTCGTGCGCCCGATGCCGGTCGGTTGCGATGGCCGCAGCTCAGGCGTCGTAGTCGTCGTCACGTTCCCGACGGGACTCGTCCCGTCGAAGAAGATGAACGTGAAGATCAAGGATCAGGTCGTCGCGTTCGAACAGCAGGCGGACTAAGCCGCACTCCGAACGAAGGAGCGCCGACGCCATCGTCGGCCGGATCGCGGGCGCCGCGCCCGCGTGAAGAAGTGACGGCGACGAAGGCGTCGCCGGGCCAGCCGGCGAAGGCGCCGGCGCTCCGCACAGCTAGCGCGCCGCGCGTCGTTTCTGTTGATCATCTCCGCTCGTACTCCACACTTCGATCGAGTGCTCCGTCAGCAGCAGCACGCGTGACGCCGTGACGAGCATGCCGCGCACGTTGCTCGGCACATCGAACGAGTTGCCGGCGGTGAATGCAGGCAGCGTGTAGAGCTCCGGATTCGAAGCGCGACCTGCGATCAGCGCACACGTTCCCGCTGTGCGAATCTGATGGGTGTTCGTCGGTGCGACCGCGGTGAGGAACGATCCCGTCGACGTGAGTGTCGTGTCGTTGAACGCGTAGACCTTGTCGCCGAGGATGTAGATCGTGTTGGCCGAGTATGCGAGAGAGCGCGCGGTCGGAGGCGCGGCAACGGCGGCAATCGAACCTGGATGCAGCGGATCGGCGATGTTCACGATGCGCACTTCATCCGGCGAATCCGCGAGCACGTACGCGCGACTGCCCGACGTCGCTACATCGACGACCTGACCACTGAACGAATCCGTCACGAGCAGCGTCTGCGGATCGAGCACCAGCGTCTTGCGCTCGCATTGTCCGGACAGACATCCCTTCGAGATCGACACCCACACCGCGTTGCCCGCGGTCGTGATCGACAACGGCTGCTGATCGATTCCTTCGTTGATCGTCACCTGCGCGAGCGGCGTGCCCGCGTGCGAATACGCGGACACGTTCGATCCGCCGGAAAGCGTGTAGATGCGCCCCGCCGTCGTTGCGACATCGACGATGTTCGCGGCGCGAATCGACGTGAAGAAATGCGGTGCGAGACTCGTCGCCGTCGAATGAATGTCGATGCCGTCACGGCTGAAGAGATACAGACGATCACCGTCCGCGAGCATCTTCGTGTAGAAGCTGCTCGACGTCAGGCTCTTCGTCTGCGGCAGGTCGCGCAGATACAACGACGCGATCACGCCTTCGCTGCTGGCGATCACCGCGTACGGCGCGGCCGCGCTGAACGCGATTGCATTCGCGGTCAACGGCAGCGCATGCGCGAGTGACTTCGCATCGTCGTACACGTACAGCGTCTTGTCCGCGAGCACGAGCAGATCGTCGCCGGCGAATGCGAGTTGAATCGGGAAGGTGCGATCCGAGCCGCTGATCACCGACGGCGCGCCGCTCGCGAGATCGATCACGTTCACGCCATTGAAGAGGAACACCGCCGCGCGCGTGGCATCGAGCGCGAGGTTGCCGATGGCGACGCCATTCAGCGTGTACGTCCGTGCGGCAGTGCCGAGATCCCCGTTTGCGTAGTGGTGGATGACCGTCTGGCCTTCCTTGAGGATCTGCATCAGTGCGATCGCGGAGCCGGAGCGCGCGATCGACGTCATCGCGGGAACGCTCACCGCCTGCGGAGTCGCGCTGTTCGCGGTGTACACCGCGCCGCCGTCAAGCAGCGCGACGATCGTGTTGCCGCGCAGCACGGCCTTCGTGACGTTCGCGGGGAACGTGACGGTGAGCGACGCTGTCGGTGTTCCTGGTGTCGTTGACCACAACGTGGCCGTTGCGCCGCTCGACGTCAGCAGCGTGTTGTTGTCGAAGTCGTGCACGAGCGCGTTCGCGCCCGTTGACCATGTACGCGTCTGCGTGAGCGAGAGACCTTGCGGATTGATCTTCTGTTCGCTGATCGTGCCGCTTGCGTTTGCGACCCATGCGGTATCGCCCACGACCACGCTGCTCGTCGTCGCGCCGATGCCGTAGCCGGCCATCGGCGATGGTTTCGCGAGCGGTGACGCGTCGAGCGTCACGAGACCCATGTCGCCCGCCGCGACGTACACAGCATCACCGCTGCGCGCGATCGCGTGAATCGTGTTGTCGGTGCCGTCGGTCGGCGCGAGCGTCGTTTCGTACAGCTCCGGCGTGCGCGTCAGATCATTGAAATCGACGGCGCGAATGGTGCGATCGGGGCCGGCGACGAAATGCACGCGCGCGCTCGATGGCGCAAATGCATTCGAACCGATCGTGAGTCGCGCCAGTCGCGTGGTGCCGGTGAAGACATCGGTGGTCTGGCCGAAGCGATCGGAGACGAACACGAAGTTGTCGGCGATGTGGACCGCGGTCGCAGCAGAGACGCTCGTGAGCTGATCGGTTTTCTGCGAGAGCGACGGAATGGCGATGTTGAACACTTCGACGGAGGCATCGCCGTCCGCGGTGTAGAGCGTGTCACCGCTGATCGCGATCGTGCTCACGTTTTGCGAAGACGTCGCGAAGATCGCATTCGATTTGACCGGCGCGTCGGCGGGAATCAGCGAGTAGTGCGCCGCGCCTTTCGAGGTCGCGATGAAGAGATCCGCGCCTTGCTGAATCTGAAAATCGTTGATGGTGCCGCCGGCATCGAGAAAGCGAACGACGTCGATCTGCGTGCCGTTGCGATGCAGGACGTACAAGCGCGAGCCGCTACCCGCGTACGCGTAGCCATTGCCGCTCGCACGTACGACGCGTGTGGAGCCAGGCAGCGCGACGGAGTCGAGCGGCGTGACCGACGTGGCGTTGCGACGATAGAGCGTCACGCCGTAGCCGGTGGCGAGCCAGAGGTAGTCGTTGTCGAGGGAGATGTCGTAGGCCGTGGTGCGAAACTGGCCGCTGTAGCGCGGCGTCCAGTTGCATTGCGATTCCGCGATCGACGAGAACGAGAGAACGAGAAGGAGAACCGCAATCACACGCCCGCGCATTGAAGGTAATGATAACCGTGGAGCGGTGGGCTCTCAGCCCGCCAATGTTTGGAGATGCGGCGGGCTGAGAGCCCGCCGCTCCACCGGACTATTTGCTCAATCGCGTGAGTCGTTGATCTTTCAACAGCGTGAGTCGTCGCTCCGCGCGCTTCGCTTGCATCGACAGCGCGGTTGCGGCCGCGCGGCGAGTCTCTGCAATCAACGTGGCCACGTTCTTCTCGATGCCGCGTTCGAGGAATGCCGTCGCGGCTTTCGTGTCGTGCAGCGGAAGCGATTCCGCGAGTTTCACGAGCGAGCCACCGAGAATGCCGAAGAACAATTCGTCGGGATCGATGTCCGCCGCGCGCAACGCGTTCGTGGCGACGAGATCGCCGAGCGCTTCGGTCGATGGATCGCTTTGCAGCAGTGACGCGATTGCTTCTTCGAGCGCGCCCGCGCCGTGGAACGTTGCGAGCATTTGCGCTGCTGTGCGTCCGAGGGCGACCTGCGATGCGAACGTTGTGAAGAGGTCGGCGGACGCCAGCTCTTCGATGATCGACGGCTGATAACGCACCGCGACGAGATCCCAGTACCAGCGGCACCAGATGCGATTCGCCGGCTGCAGCCACTTCATGATGTTGCGGTAGTACTCGTAGATCTTCAGCAGTTGCGGACCCGGAACGAACGCCGCGCCGCTGCCGGTTCCGAGCGCCGTGCGCGTCGTGCCGGTGCCGTCGAGATTGATGTTCACGAAGTGATGCCACGTTGAGTCGCACACGATGCGGCCCGGGCGCGCGGTGCCGGAGTACGGCTGCGCGAGGCGGCCGTCGTATGCGCTGATGATCGGGAACATCTGCGGTGTGACCGGCGGCTTGATTCCGCCGCCCGCGGCGATCGCGCGGCCGCCCGAGACGCCGAACGCAACGACTTCCGCTTTGACGAGAGGGCCGGAGACGGGCGGCTGATATTCGACGAAGTTCTGGCCGTTGATGTTGTAGTTGCCTCCGAGGACGCCGGCTGGTGTTTCGCGGCAGACGCTTTCGTGCGGATGATCCGGAAGGCAGTCGATGTCTTTCGTGAAATCGGCGCCGCTCGTGCGCGTCACGACCGCACCCGGCAGCATGAGCAGCGGATGCACGGTCGCGGACCAGGCGGTGCCGGCTCCGCCATCGGTATCGACGACGCGATAGTTCGGATAGATGCGCTGCGGAATGTCATCGGATTGATCGTCGAATTCGTACTGGTTGCCCACGCCGGCGCCGGGATCGACGACGGTGTCGATGCGACCAATCGCAACGCTCGCATTCGTTTCGAGACCGACAGGAATCGCGCTCCACTCGCGCATGTGGCGCACGCGCGGAAGCTCGCCGGAGAGACCGCGGCCGAGGGCCTGGTGATCGCCGGTGGCGAACAGACCGCCGCCGCCGTTCATGAACGTCGAGATCACGCCCACTTCCGGATCGCTGAGATAGAACGCGCCGGCATTGATCCCGAACAGCCAGATCTGATCGTAATTCGCGAGCGTCACCGCGGGCGATGCGGTGTCGAATGCAAAGTTGTTCTTGATGTTGAACGTGTCGCCCGCGACGGTGACGCTCGCGATTCCGGACACGAATCGATGCGCGAGCGTGATGACCGGCTTCGGGCTGCCGGTCAGCAGCGCTTCGATGAAACGCGTGAGCCCGAAGCCGTCGCCCGGCACGTACGTGAGACCGTCGATGACGATCAGAATACGCGGCCGGCATGGCACGAACAGCGCGTCGATGATCGAGACTCGGATGCGCGCGGCATCCAGCAATGAAATGGGAGGCATGACGTTTTCTCCTTTGCGGGAGGTAGTGACGCCATGCCGGAAAGCGTTTCAACGCATCGCGAGTCGCAACGCTTTTCGCACGTACGAAGGATGCGGCAGCGAATCGAGCGCGTCGATCGCGATCCACTCGTAGCCGCGCGGAGCTTTGCTCAATGACGCGATGCACACGACGAACTCGATGTTTCGATTGGTGACCGTGTGCTTCACGACGCCGAGCTCCTGCCGCGGCTCGATCTCGAGCGGTGCATCGAACAACAACGCGTTGCCGTGCGGCAGCTGCATCATGCCCGTCATCAGCGCACCTTCTTCTCGTCGCATGAGAATGCGTCCGCGCCGATCGCGAATCACGAACAGCGGGATGCGCAACTCGCGCGTCGTCTTCTTCGGCTTCGCACGCGGGAACTCGTCCACCCGTCCTGTCTGCACCGCGAGACACTCGACGCGCGCGGGGCACAACAAACACGACGGATTGCGCGGTGTGCAAATCAACGCGCCGAGCTCCATCAGTCCCTGATTCAGCGCGCGCGGCGATTCGGATGCGTCGACGAGCGATTGCGCGAATGACCACGCATCGTCGTGCGTTGCGAAGATGCGCGCGACGACGCGCGCGACGTTGCCGTCGACGATCGGCGCGCGTTGTTCGAATGCGATCGATGCGATCGCGCCCGCGGTGTAGCGGCCGATGCCCGGAATCGTCAGCAGCTCTTCGATCGTGCGCGGCACGATGCCGCCGTGATGCGTGACGACGTCACGCGCGCCGTCGCGCAACATGCGCGCGCGGCGGTAGTAGCCGAGGCCCGACCACGCCGCGGTGACTTCGTCGTCGCTTGCGGCGGCGAGTGCGCGAACATCAGGAAATCGTTCGAGAAATCGAAGAAAGTACGGCACCACCACGTCCATCCGGGTCTGTTGCAGCATGACCTCGGAGACCCAGACGTGAAACGGATCGTACCCGTCGCGCCACGGGAGGGATCGCTGGTGCCGCGCGAACCAACGCTCGATGAGCCGCGCCACGCGGCGGGGGTGCGTCTTTTGCAACCGGGACGGTATTGTATTCTTCGGCTCGCGAGGGGACCGCGAAATGAGTGAGCAGTCTTCGGGAGCGCATCCCGATACCGAACAAGGTAAATACGTTTACTGCATCATCAAAACCGAGTCGCCGCGCGATTTCGGCACGGTCGGCATCGGCGGCCGCGGCGATCGCGTCTACACCGTGCATTTCCGCGAGTTCGGCGCGGTCGTGTCGAACTGTCCGTTGATCGTTTTCGATCCGACGCGCGAGAACGCGCTCGCACACGAGCATGTGAACGAGCTCGTGATGAAAGACTTCACCGTGCTGCCGATGTCCTTCGGCACCGTCTTCCGCACCGAGAACGACATCAAAGAGTTTCTCAAGGGCACGTACGAAGCACTCAGCGACGTGCTGCAGAAGATGGAAGGCAAGATCGAGTTCGGCCTCAAGGTGAACTGGGACAAAGACCAGGTCATCAAAGAGATCGAGACCGAGAACGAAGAGATTCGCCGGCTGAAGGAAGAGATTCAGTCGAACACATCGACGTCGACGTACTTCTCGCGCATGCAGCTGGGCCGCGTCGTCGAATCCGCGTTGCAGGCGAAGGCCGATGCGTACGTGACGGAGATTTACGAAGCGTTGCGCGACGCGGCAATCGCCTCGCGCTCGAACAAACCGATCGGCGACAAGATGATCATGAACGCCGCGTTCCTCGTGGAGCGCGACAAGACGAAATCATTCGACGATCAGATCTCCGACATCGCGAAAAAGTACGAGAACAAGCTCTCGTTCCTCTACACGGGACCGTGGCCGCCATACAACTTCGTGAACATTCGATTGAAGCTCGAACGCGCGGACAGGTAGGTCATGGCCTTTATCCTCGACGACATCCTGCTGCTGCCGATCAAAGGGCCGATCGCGGGTTTCAAGTGGATCATGAATACGATCCAGAAGATGGCCGACGAGGAGTTGATGAACGATCAGCCGTGGAAGGAACGTCTGATCGAGTTGCAGATGCGCCTCGAAGTGGGTGAGATCAGCGAAGACGATTACGTTCGCGAAGAGGCGATCGTGTTTCAGGCGCTGCGCGACATCCGCGCGCGCAAGGAAGCGCTCGCGCGCCAGTACGCGGCGGAGCAGGACGACGAGGGCGGCATCGGGGTTTACACCGGTTACGGCGAGCGATGAATCTCATCGCCGCGTTCGATTCTCTTCGCGAGAAGCGCATCGTTCTCTTCGGCGGAAAAGGCGGAGTCGGGAAGACCACGATCGCGAGTGCGGCAGCGTTGCACTACGTGCAAACGCGCAAAACGATTCTCTTCACGACCGATCCCGCCAGTAACCTCACGGATCTGTTTGATCGCGCGCCATTCACTCTCGAATCTCTCGACGCCCCGGCGCTCTACTCACGCTTTCTCTCCGCGAATCTCGGATCGTTCCTCGAGATCGGAGATCGCGGCACGTATCTCGATCGCGAAGAACTGCGTCGTTTGTTCGAGCTGTCGATGCCGGGTGTCGATGAGTTGATGGCGTGGATGCGCATCGGCGAGCTCGCGGAAGAACATCCCGATGCGATCGTCGTCGTCGATACCGCGCCGACCGGTCACACGATGCGCATGCTCGGCGCGGCGGAGCACTTTCGACAACTCGCGGTGGCGCTCGATGCGATGCAGGAGAAGCATCGCGCGATGGTGTATCAATTCACGCGGCGCGAAGTGCGCGACACGATCGATGCGTTCATCGACGAGTTCGATGCGCAGGCGAAACGCAGACGCGAGTTGCTGCAGCAGCACGGCGCATTCGTGCCGGTGACGTTGGGCGAGCCGCTGGTGATCGAGCAGACGTTGCGATTGATTGAGGATGTCGGTCTCGATGTGCCGTTCGTGGTGATGAATCGCGCGCGCGGCGACGAAGAGAATGCGTTCGCGCCGCGAGAGCTGGTGCTCGCACCACGCGCGTGCGTGCCGCTGGATTCGGCGGAGAGGATCGAAGCGTGGAGTCGCGGCGAGTTGGCGCGCGAAGCGCCGCCAACCGGAGCGCCGGCTTCCAGCCGGCCGGTGCGCGGGCTTCCAGTCCGCAATCGTCTTCTCTTCTTCGCAGGCAAAGGCGGTGTTGGCAAAACCACCTGCTCCGCATCGCTCGCTCTGCAACTCGCGACGACGCATCCTGAAAACAACTACGTCGTCATCTCCGTCGATCCCGCGCATTCGTTGCGCGATCTCTTCGCGCAACTCACGCCGCCATCGAATCTGACCATCGAAACGATCGACACACGCGCGAAGTGGCGCCGCTTCCGCGACTCCCTCGGCCGCGAGATCACTGAGGCATTCGACGCGATCACGCCTCGCGGCCTAACGCTCGCGCATGATTCCGACGCCATGCGCCAGCTCATCGAGATCGCGCCGCCTGGCGCCGATGAGCTCTTCGCGATCACGCGCCTCGCCGATCTCATCGCCGATGAATCGCTGAGCGGCATCATCGTCGACACCGCGCCCACCGGCCACTTCCTGCGTTTGCTCGAACTACCGCGCACCGCGGGCGAATGGGTGCGCGAGTTCATGCGCCTCCTGCTGCGCTACAAAGACCTCATTCCCGCGGGCTCGTTAGGCGAGGAGCTCGTCCGCGCATCGCGAGCACTGAAGGATCTCGACGCCGCGCTGCACGACGAAGCGCAGACCGCGGTGATCGTCGTGACGCGACCGGAACGCATCGTCCTCGCCGAGACGCAACGCCTGCTCGCCAACTTGCAGGAACGCCGGATTCCTGTCGGTGCGATGATCGCGAACTACATCACGCCGGAAACCAGCGATTCCTGCGATCAGTCCATGCGGAGCTACGAACTTGCGGCACTCGACGAGTTGCCCGATGCGATTCTCATCGAGCGCCGCGAACGTCCGCCGCTCACGCTCGACGAGCTCACGATTTTGGTTCCGCGTTGAAGATCTTGTTCACGACTTTCCACTCGCCGTTGATCTTCAGCAGCGCGAAGTAATCCGTCAGCGTCACTTTCGGATAGTCGAGCTTCAGTTTCGCCATCGCTGCATTGCCGGTGATGTCGATGAGCAGCACCGAGCGTTTGCGCTGCGCTTCGTCATCCGCGGGCTTGCCGTTGAAGCCCGAGACGTACTCCTCGCGCGTGCGCATCATGAATGCGTTGTCGCGCACGAACATCATCTTCAGGTCGGGATGAAACACCGAGAGGATGTACTGGCCGTCGCCGGTTGCATGCGATTTGAAGTACTGCTCGATCACCGCGCGAATCGCGGCTTCATCATTCGCGGGCGCGTCCGCGGCGAACAGCGGCAACGTCAATGCGAGGAGCGCAACAGTCACGAGTGCTTTCATGCGCGGGATCGTAGCGACGCGCGTTCGCGGAGTTGTGGCGCGGGCGTTACGGATTAAGATCGGGATGTGCAGACGGTGCTCTACGTTTACGCGGTCACGCGCGATGCGGTGATGCCGGAGGTCGATGGCATCGACGCCACGCGTCATTTCGGCGTGGCGACGATCGATCGCATCTCGGCGGTGTTCACGTCGGTGAGTGCCGAGGAGTTCTCGCAGGATGTGATTGACCGGAGGGCGGGCGATCTCGAATGGCTCGGTGCGATCGGCTACCGGCATCAAAGCGTCGTCGCCGAGTTGATGAAACGCACGTCGATCGTTCCGCTGCGCGCGTTCACGTTATTCAGCAGCGAAGAAGCGCTGCGATCCTATCTGCACGCGAATCACGAATTGCTTTCGAACGTGCTGCAGCGTCTCGACGGCAAGCAGGAGTGGACGCTGCGCATCGAGCTCGATCCCGAGCGCTGGCATGCCGCGCTGCCGAATCGCGTCGCATCGTTGCGCGACCTGCAAAACGAAATCGAGAGCGCCCCGCCGGGCAAAGCGTTTTTGTTGAAGAAGAAACTGCAGGACGAAACGAAACGCGCATCCCACGCGGCGGAGCGGGATCTCGTGCTCGAACTCGAACGCACGATTCTCGAAACGCTCGCGTGCGAGACCATCAGCGAAAATCGCGAACGCCGCGACGGCGCGTTCCCACAAATCAACATGTTGATCAATCGCGACGAGGAATCAGTCCTGCAGGAACTGCACGCCACGATGGACGAGCGCTACGCGGCAGAAGGCGTGACGCTGGCGCTGACGGGGCCGTGGCCACCGTACAGTTTTGCTGCGCCGAGTGATGCGCGGTGAGGGAAGCGAAATCGTGAAGCCAGTGATGAGTGATGAATGATGAGGTTCGACATGCAGTGGCAAGCAAGCTCGATTCGCAACATGACGTCATGTCGCAAGACCTGTTTCCTGCCAGCGCGTGTCGAACCTCATCACTCATCACTCATCACTCGTTGAAACCATAACGCCATGTCTGACCTCACCGACCTCCCTCTCCTGGAAACCCTCGACCATCTCCTCGATCGCGGTGTGATCATTGCGGGGGAGGCGGTCATTTCGATCGGCGATGTCGATCTGCTGTACCTCGGCCTCAACGTCGTGCTCGCGAATGTCGATGCGATCATCAGGACCTCGAAGCGATGAAGTTCGTCGTCATCGGCGCGCATTTGTTGCGCGATGACGTCGAGCCGCATGCGGACGCGATTCCGGTCGGCGATCTTTTTCTCAGCGCCCTCGAAGTCCCTGACGATCAGCCCCTCGGCGATCGCGAGCTGCTCATCAAAGTCGCGCACATCCGCGCGAAGCTGCTCGAGGCCGCGACCTTCATCGCCATTCGCTACGGCTTCTCGACGGCCTCTCCCGACGATGCATTCGCGAAGTGTCACGCGCATCTCGCGCGCTGGAAGCGATTGCTCATCGAGCATCGCGAGCATGTCGAGATGACGCTCAAGACCGCGGCAGTGGCGCCGCGTCCGCGTCCCAATCGCAAGGACTTCTCGAACGGTGCAAAGTATCTGCGCGCGCTGCATGAAGCGACGCAGAGCGCGAGTGCGGATTCACGATTGCGCGATGTCGCGAATGAATTGCTCGTGCCGCTCGCGAAGCAGCATCGCTGGCTGCATCGCGATGAGAAATCGATCGAGCTCGTGCTGCTCGTCGAACGCGCGAATCTCGATCGTGTTCGCGATGCGGGCGAGTCGTTGCGCGACGCGTGTCCCGACGTGCCGTTCCTGCTTTCCGGTCCGTGGCCGCTGGAGGTCTTCGCCGATGCTGATCACCAATGAAGAAGACGAGCTGCGGCGCGCGCTGACGTTCACGGAATCGATGGTGCCGGAGCGCATCTCCGCGGATTCCGAGGCGGTTGAGAACGGACTGGCGAAACTCGTGTTGTCGATCATCGAGCTCGTGCGTCGTTTGCTCGAGAAGCAGGCGCTGCGACGCATGGATGCGGGCAATCTCACGGATGAAGAAATCGAGCGTCTCGGCACCGCGCTGATGAAGCTCGAAGAGAAGATGGCCGAGCTGAAAAGAGTGTTCGGACTCAGCGATGAAGAACTGAATTTGAAGCTGGGCCCGCTAAAGATGTGGGAATGAGATTTCTTGACTCCCACTCGTGAAACCGGTTAAACGTTCGCCGCACCACAGAAGGGAGGCGGGATTGCCAATCGACGATCGGGGAGGGCTCCAGCGTCAGCCGCAAGGGCTGGTGGACATCCTCGACAAGATCCTGGACAAGGGGCTCGTCGTTGCGGGAGACGTAAAGGTCTCGCTGGCCAACGTGGAGCTGCTGACGATTCAGCTTCGCCTCGTGATCTGTTCGATCGACAAGGCCGAGGCGATCGGGATCAACTGGTGGCGATCGGACCGCTTCTATTCGAGTGATGCGCGCGCGTTGCCTGCGCCCGAAGAGTATGACGAGCTGCGCAATCGCATCGCCGAGCTGGAGAGACAACTGAGTGCTCGTGAGCTTCCCGATGGGAAGCCGGGAGAGAGGAAAGGCAGGTAATCATGGCTGTTGAACGCGCCCCGGGCGGAACCAGTCTGATCGACGTTCTCGACCGGATTCTCGATAAAGGTATCGTCGTCGATGCGTGGGTCCGCATCTCACTCGTCGGTATCGATCTGATCACGGTTGAAGCTCGCGTCGTCATCGCATCGATCGACACGTACCTCAAATACGCGGAAGCGGTCGGCATCACCTCGACCGTCGCGCGTCCCGCCCTCGGCACCGAAGGTGTCGGTGCGGCATCGCCGGCTCCGTCGACCACGCCGCGCGTGTAGTGGACCGGCGGGCTCTTAGCCCCCCGACCCATCAATTGAACGGCGGGCTAAGAGCCCGCCGCTCCACTTTTCAGCCACTGGTCCATCCATCCCAGAACCGTCTCGTGCCACACCTTCGAGTTCTGCGGCTTCAGTACCCAGTGCCCTTCATCCGGAAACAGCAGCAGCTTTGACGGAACGCCGCGGCGCTGCAATGCGGTGAAGAGCTGCAATCCCTGATCGAGAGGAACGCGGTAATCGAGCTCGCCGTGCACGACGAGCGTCGGCGTCGTGAAGTTTTTCGCGAAGCGATGCGGCGACCACTTCTCGTACTGCTCCGGCTGTTCCCACGGCGTGCCGCCGAACTCCCACTCGGGGAACCAGAGCTCTTCGGTCGCGCCCCACATCGACTCGAGGTTGTACACGCCGTCGTGCGACACGAATGCTTTGAAGCGATTCGTGTGGCCGAGGAGCCAGTCGATCATGTAACCGCCGTAGGAGGCGCCGGCGGCACCCATGCGATCCGCATCGACATAGGGCAGTGCCGCGAACTTGTCGACGCCGTTCATGAGATCCGTGTAGACGCGTCCACCCCAGTCCTTCGAGATTTCTTCGACGAACTGCTGTCCGAAACCGGTTGAGCCGCGCGGATTCGGCATCAGCACGACGTAGCCGCGCGCAACCCACATCTGCGGGTTCCAGCGATACGACCAGCCATCGCCCCACGCGCCCTGCGGACCGCCGTGAATGAGCACGATCGACGGATACTTCTTCGTCGCATCGAAATTCGGCGGCTTCACGAGCCAGCCCTGCACCTGCGCGTTGTCCGCGCCGGTCCACCACATGTCTCCCGCCGCGCCCATCGTGATCTGCGACAGCAGCGCGTCGTTGTGATGCGTGAGCTGCACCGGCTTGCCGCTGCGCGTCAGCGAGTAAATGTCGGACGGGCGCTGCAGCGACGACATCGAGAAGTACAACGTCTTGCGATCCGGCGAGACGACCACGGAATCCGCGGAACCGCTCGTCGTGACTTGCGTCATCTTTCCGTCGAGCGTGACTTCGTAAATCACGTGACGTGCTTTCACGCCGGACGTGACGAGCAGCGATTTCGAATCAGGCGACCACGTCGCGGATTCGATCCAGTCATTGAACGTCGATGCGATGCGCTTCGAAGTTCCGGCCGCGCGATCGTAGAGCCACAGCTCGAAGAGATCGGATTCGTAGCCGTTGCGCGCCTGCGAGCGATACGCGATGTACTTGCCGTCCGGCGAATACAACGGTGAGGTATCGGCGCCGGTGCGCGTGGTGATGCGCTTCGCATCGCCGCCGCTCGTGCTGACGAGGAAGAGGTCGGAGTTTGTCGAGCGCTCCGGATTCTTGTCCGTGTTGCTCGCGTACACGAGCTCTTTGCCATCCGGCGAAACGTCGAATTCATCGCCGCCGCCGACGGAGAAGTGCGGCGCGTCGAACGGACCCGGCGTGAGATCGCGCGCGGCGCCGCTCAGCGGAACGTAGAGGATGTGCGAGCGCGTCGCTCCCTGCCACGTTGTCCAGTGGCGATAGAGCAGCGAGTCATAGACGCGCGCTTTCGATGCAGGCGCGTTCTTGTCTTTCGCCTCGATGCATTTCGCATCGAGACCGCACGCGGGATCGATGTCCGACGTCACGGCGAACGCGGTGCCATCCGGCGACCACTTGACCGTCGACGCGCCGCCTGGCAGTTCCTGCAATTTCTTTGTTGCACCAGACGCAACATCGAAGAGCGAGATCTGACCACCGGTCGTGTACGCGAGCAACTTGCCATCCGGCGACCAACCGGCAACGGAACCGGCCGCCAGCTCTTTCGCGCCAGTGCCGTCGGCGCGCATGAGCCACATCGCCGTGTTGCGCTTGTTCGCCGCCATGTCCGTGGTCGTGACGTCGTACGCGATCCACTTCCCATCCGGCGAGAGTTTCGGAGAACCGATGCGCTTCATGTTCGCAAGGTCCTCGTAGGTCATGGGGCGCTGAGCAGTGAGGACGGTTGTCGTCATCACGAGCAGCGCGAGAGCGAGCAGTCGTTTCATTGAAGTCCTTTCTGAGTGGAGCGGGTGGGGCCGCGGGCCCCCCGGGGGGGGCGCCCGCGGGGGGGAGCGGCCGGCCCCCCCGCCGGCGGGGGGCGCATCCGGCGGGGCGGAACCCCGCCCGCTCCACGTCTCCCTACCGGATATATCCCAACGATTTCAGATTCTGGTAGTACTCCTCGTTCACCGAATGTTCGGCGTCGTCGCGTTCGCGCGGGCCGTACGTGGTGATGCGCGAGAGCGTGGTCTTCGTCGAGCCTGGCATTTCCTTCGATGCGGGGAAGCCGATCGCGTCGAGGATCGCTGGCGCGATGTCCCACGCGGTCTTTCCATCGAACGCGGTCGTCGATGCCACCACCGCGGTGCCGCTTTGTCCGTCGCCCGGCATTCCGGCGAGCACGACTTCGTAGCCGCGTGCGCGCGCCTGCTGAATCGCTGGCACAACGCCATCGAGTGCTTGCAGCGATGTCGCGAGTCGCGTTGTCGGATCGAGCGGCAATCGATTGAGAATCACATCGAGCGCCGGCAGATACACCGTTGCGAAGCGCGGCGATTGCGTTTGCATGTCCTGCAAAAATCGTTCGACCGCAACTTTGTCGACTTGCAGCGCATCACCGCGCGCCGTCGTGAAAATCGTTTCAGGACCGATCGATGTGAGTCCCGCTTCGCGCGCATCGGCGGTGGCCCACCAGTTCACCGCGACGCTCGTCACACCGCGTTCGGCGAAAAGCTCCCACACGTAATCGCGTTTGCGCACGGTCGGCGGCAACGGCTCGCGTCGCGCGAGGCCGATCGCTGGCGCGAACTGCATCAGCACAAAGTCCGCGCGCGAGATGCGTTGCAGCACGTGTGTGCCGCCGCGAAAGCGCACGCCTTCGATCGCGCGTACGCCGTGCGCATCAGTCGGAACGCCGGTGCCGAGGGAGGCCCAGCGCTCGGCGGTGGAATCGGCGGGAATTGTCGCAACCTTCGTGATGTGCGCGAACATCCGCTCGATGTCGGGACGTGAACGCAGGATCTCGATCGTCAATCCATCGACGGCGATCAACGAAACGCGAGTCGTCGTCGGTGCGGTGACGACCATCGGCTGCGTCATGGCCGGTTTGCGATCGAGATACGCGGGCACGAACAGCAGCGCGATCAACACGACCGCGGCGACGAGCATCGGCAGCGTGCGCGGCTTCTGATGAATCGCGGGGATGCGTCGCACTTCGTAAATCGAGAACGAGAGCAGCGCCGCCGAGACGATGATCGTCACGACGAGAAAGAAGACGACCGTCAGCGCGCCGCCGGTCGCAAGCTCCCCGAATTCCGCCGCGGTGTCGAATCGATACCACCAGATCGCGATCGGCACGACGAGCAGTGCCGCGGCCGTGACGGAGATCGCGAGCAGCGCGCGCGGCGTATCGATCGGCAGCGCGGGACGCACTTTCAAAATGAGCGCGATCGCAATGACGAACGCGAATGCGATCACGAGCCACGCCGCGGCGTACGTAACGAATAGGCCGAGCGTTTCGAACGCGCCGAGGGGCGCGTCGCGGAAGAGCATGATCGCGGTGAGCGGAAGCGCGCCGAACGCCGCGATGAGAACCGCGGCTTTCAGCGCGACGAGCGTCAGCTCCATCCAGAACGCACGCGAGCTCCACGGATCGAGCGCAAACCACCGCTCGATGCCGTGGGTGAGATACCCGCGCTCGCGAAGCTGCTCACGCAGTGAGTCGACGTCGGACACAGGGGCGGGATCATAGCGGAGTGGTGATTGTGCGCGTCTCGCCTGGTGCGTCGGCCGTCGAGCAGATGAGCGATGAGTGATGAGTGATGAGTGATGAGTGATGAGTGATGAGTGAT
>JACZCU010046733.1_pt1 | contig 49250 bp, 45 predicted proteins | sample 8641851 | NCBI WGS metagenome assembly JACZCU01 (sample SAMN15324605, study PRJNA640507) | soil metagenome | isolation source: monocropping sugarcane control | place: China: Luxin town, Laibin City, Guangxi Province | collected 2019-07-25 | depth 10cm m | reverse complement strand
TGCTTTCGACATCGTACGGATCGAAATACTCCACGGCATCGCCCGCAACTTCCGGCATGACACCGACGTTCGAGCACGCCACCGGCAATCCGTATGCGAGCGCTTCGAGCAACGCCGTCGGACAGTTCTCGCACGTCGATGCGAAGACGAACGCACTCGCGTTCGAGAGCAGCGCATCGACGTCATCGCGATCGACTTCTCCGGTGAGCCGCACGCGTGATTGCAAGCCGAACGCAGCGATGCGCGCAACGATCGCCTCGCGGTACCACGGAAAATTCGTGCGACCCGCGAGCACAAGCGTCCACTCCGGCGCATCGACACGCGCGAACGCATCGATCACTTCGAGCACGTTCTTGTATGGATTGAGGTGCGAGACGTACAAGAGTGTTTTTTCGGCGGGCTGAGAGCCCGCCGCTCCACTCAGGGGTCTGCCGCGATAGATCACATCACCATCGACTCCGAGTCGATCGCGAAACCATTCGGAGATGAAGATCACGCGCGTGGCGCGTCGCGCGCTCCAGCGGATGAACATGCCGAGGAGCTTGAATCGAAACCACCAGCCGAAGTGGCGCAGCGACTTCCACGTCACGCTCTCGCAAAACGGCGCGGCGTTTTGAAACGTCACCACCGTCGGCGTCGTCGCGAGATACGGAATCACGTTCGCGGGACAAAACAACACATCGACGTTGCGCGCGCGTCGCGGCAACACGATCTGCTCGGCCCACAAACGCGCAAACAGGCCACGTCCGCGCGCGCCGATGACATCGATGTCGACGCGATCGAGGATCGCGCCGAGTCGCGCGCGCAACGCATCGACCGCGGACGGGCTGGCGAACAACGTCACGCGATGTTCATCGAGCGCGCCCGACGCATGCCACTCGCGCAGCAGTTGCGCGAGATTCGTGAGGCTGCCGCCGCTCGCGTAGTAGACCGCGCTGATGCCGATCTTCATCACAACGTGATGCCGTACGCGCGGCGCCAGAGCTCGAACATGAGCAGAGCATACAAGCGATGTCCGTTGTTCAAGCCGCGCTCCTGCGCGTCGAGCAGCGACGCGATGAACGCACGATCGAAGATCGTCTCATCGGCATCGCGAAGCACATCGCGAAAGTAGGTGCCCCATGACGCGCGCAGCCAGTCGCTCAACGGAATCGAGAACCCCTGCTTGCGCGTGAGATCGAGCTCCTTCGGCAGCACGCGCGCCGCCAGTCGTCGCAGCAGGATCTTGCGCTCGCCGTTCGCGTTTGCTTTCAACGCATCGGGCACACGTCCGAACGCGAGCTCGACGATGCGATAGTCGAGAAACGGCGCGCGTGTTTCGAGCGATGCGAGCATCGATGCGCGATCGACTTTCGTGAGGATGTCGTCGGTGAGATGTCCGCGAAAGTCGGATCGCTGCGCGACCTGCAGCACGGAATTGCCATCCGCGCCGAGCGCAACGCGCAACTCTTCGGGATGATGGCCATCGCGCGGATGCGTCTTCAGCAGCGCGCGGCGCAGGTCGTGATCGAAATACAGGTTCACGTCCGCGATCGACTGCTTCCCTTCGCGCGCGAAGCCGACGAGATATGCACGCCCGCGTGTGCCGAGAGGACGCCGCCGCGCCACCGCGCCGATGACGCGACGCACGGGTTTCGGCACGACGCGACGCACGCGCTGCAAACGCTGCACGTAGTTGTAATGCGGATAACCACCGAACAACTCATCGCCGCCGTCGCCGCCGATCGCGACGGTGGCGTGCTCGCGAATCAATGACGAGACGACGTACGTCGGCACCATCGATGAATCGCCGATCGGCTCGTCGTACTGGCGCGCGAGTTTGTCGAGCAGCGTCACCGGCATCTCACGCGCGTCGACTTCGATGTGCCGCGTGCCGAGGTGATTGGCGACGAGACGTGCGTAGGCGGATTCGTCGAACTTGCTGTTCGGAAACGTGACGGTAAACGTGTTGACCTTCTGCCGTGCGCGCGCGGCCATGGCCGTGATCACACTCGAATCGACGCCGCCGCTGAGCAACACCGCGACCGGCACATCGGCAACGAGCTGACGTCGCACCGCATCTTCGAGCAGCGATTCGAGCTCGTGCTCGAGCGCTACTTCGTCTCCATGATTCGATTCCGGCGCGGGCAAATCCCACCACGCGCGCACCGACCACGCACCGCTGTTCACGTTCAGCTTCGAGATGTGACCCGGCGCGACTTTTTCGACGCCGTCGAGAATGCACAGGCCGCGCGGCACGTAGCCGTATGCGAAGTAATGTTCGAGAGCCTCGATGTCGATGCGGCGCGGAAACTCCGCGAACGCGAACATCGCCTTCAACTCGCTCGCGAACACGACGCGATTTTGTGTGCGCCACACGAACAGCGGCTTCTCCCCCGCGCGATCGCGCGCGAGGAACAGCTCGCCGCGCGTTTCGTCGTACAGCGCGATGGCGAACATGCCGTTGAGTTTTTCGACGAACGCTTCGCCCCATTTGCGATACGCGTTGAGAATGACTTCGGTGTCGCTCCGCGAGCGAAACTCGAATCCGTCGCGCAGCAGCTCGTCGCGCAGATCCAGATAGTTGTAGATCTCGCCATTGAACGCAATGTGAATCGTGCCCGTCGCTTCGGTCATCGGCTGATGACCGGCCGGCGACAGATCGATGATCGCCAGGCGCCGGAACGAAAATCCGACGCGGCCATCCGCGCTTCTCCACGCGCCCGCGTCATCGGGACCGCGATGCTCGATCGCGGTGCTCATGCGCGCGAGCACCGCATCCTCGATTCCTTCGCGTCCCGCGTATCCGACGATTCCACACATGATCAGTTTCGCTTCGTGAGCTCTCGATAAATCCGCGCGTATTCTGCCGCGATTGCGTCCGGAGTCCACGCTTCCACGTTCTCGCGTGCAACGGCAGCGCGTTTGTGCGCCGTGACGGGGTCGCGCAACACGTCGATGATCGCCTGCGCGATGTCGTGCGCATCGAGCGGGTCGACGAACGCCGCGCTTGTCTCATCGAGGATCTCGCGATGTTCGGGGATGTTCGAGACGACGACGGGGATGCCGCACGCCATCGCTTCGATGATGACGTTCGGCCGCCCTTCAACGAAGCTCACCGACACGACCGCATCCGCGGCTTTCATCCAGCTGTCGATGTCCTCGACGAATCCCGGCAGCACGACGCGATCGATTTGTTCATCGCGCGCAATGCGCTCGAGTAGCACTTCGCGCATCGGACCGATTCCGCAGATCAGCGCGACGGCATCGACTTCGCGCACGACGAACTGCATCGCGGTGCGCAGGGCGTCGAGATTTTTCGGCAACACGAGTCGCGCGGCCGTGAGCACGATGCGCGTTTGCGGCGTTCGTTTGAACCGTGAGAGATCCGCGACCGGCGCGGCATCGACCTCCGTCAATGCCACGGCATTCGCGACGTGGAAGCTCGGCTTCGATGGATGCTGGCTGCGCCACGATCGCAATCCTTCTTCGGAATTCGAGATCACCGCCGTCGCGCGCGCGATGACGAAGTCGCGCACACGGCGTTTCAATGACGGCGGCAACGCCTGCGTCGATCGTTCGCACACGATCCACGGCACGCGTTGCGCCAGCGCGGCAGCGCCCGCGGCGATGTCCATCTGCGCGAGCCACGTCTGCACGATGTCGGGTTTCGTTTTGCGAATGAGGCGCGCGAGGCGCAGCGGAATCATCGGATCGTAGTTGCCGCGGCTCGGAATGAAATGCAGTCGCGCGCCGCTGCGCTCGAGCCGATCGAGATGCACGCCGCGATCGAGAATGGCGACGTCGACGTCCCACCCGTGCGCGGGCAACGCGGCCGCGAGCAACGCGAGTTGTTTCTCCGCGCCGCCGCCGGCCATCGAAGGAATGCAGTGCAGCACACGCGCGGGCGCGCGTTTCGTCATCGCCGCGCCCTGAGGTGCGCCTCGTCGCGGGCGAGCTCGAGGTCGTGATCGACCATCAGATCGACGAGTTGCTCGAACGAAGTACGCGGCGTCCAGCCGAGTTTCGTGCGCGCCTTCGTTGCGTCGCCCAGGAGCAGATCGACTTCGGTGGGACGCAGGTAACGCGGATCGATCTCGACGAGCACGCGATTCGTGCCGCGCTCGACGCCTTTCTCGAACAACCCTGTGCCCTGCCATTCGATCGACAGTCCCGCGCGCGCGAATGCGAGCGTGCAGAACTCGCGCACCGTGTGCGTCGTGCCGGTGGCGACGACGTAGTCTTCGGGCTCGGGTTGCTGCAACATCATCCACATCGCTTCGACGTAATCCTTCGCGAAGCCCCAGTCGCGCTTCGCGTCGAGATTGCCGAGGAAGAGACGATCCTGCAGACCTTCACGAATGCGTCCGACGCCGCGCGTGATCTTGCGCGACACGAACGTTTCACCACGACGCGGCGACTCATGATTGAAGAGGATGCCGTTGACGGCGAAGAGTCCGTACGCCTCGCGGTAGTTCACCGTCATCCAGTGTGCGTACACCTTGGCGACGCCGTACGGACTGCGCGGGTAGAACATCGTCTTCTCATGCTGCGGCACTTCCATGGCCATGCCGAACATTTCGGAGGACGACGCCTGATAGATCTTCGGCCGCAGTTGCAACTCGCGAATCGCTTCGAGCAATCGCGCGGTGCCGAGACCGGTCACGTCGGCGGTGTACTCCGGCGTGTCGAACGAGACCTTCACGTGACTCTGCGCGCCGAGGTTGTAGATCTCGTCGGGCAGCACGGTGCGAAGCACGTGATTCAGTGAAGACGCATCGGAGAGATCGCCGAAATGCAGCAGCAGACGGCGATCGGTTTCGTGCGGATCCTGATAGATCCGATCGATGCGTTGCGTGTTGAACGACGACGAGCGTCGCACGATGCCGTGAACCTCGTAACCCTTCTCGAGCAGGAGCTCCGCGAGGTACGAGCCGTCCTGGCCAGTGATGCCGGTGATGAGCGCTTTTTTACGAGCCATGCTGTTGTTCGATCACGCGCGGACGATGCGCGTGGTCGCGCCCGCGGTGGGATGGACGATGTTACGCGTATCGATCACGAGGCGCACGTTTTCGTACAGCGCCGCGTCCTTGAATTGCGAGTGGGCCGTCGAGACGAGCACCGCGTCGTACTTCGCAAACTCCTCCGCCGTGCACGGAACCGATTCCATCCGCAGATCGTACTTGCGCGTGCGCCGCGCGAACGGCACGTACGGATCGCAGTACGACACTTCGGCGCCGCGCTCCTGCAGCAACTCGATCAATTCGAACGAAGGCGATTCGCGATCATCATCGATGTCTGCTTTGTACGAGAGTCCGAGCACCAGCACCTTCGCGCCGACGATCGACTTGCGATCCTCATTCACGGCTTCCGCGACTTTCGCGACGACGAAGCGCGGCATCGACGTGTTCACTTCGCCGGCGAGCTCGATGAAGCGCGCCCACACGCCGTGCTCCGCCGCTTTCCAGGTGAGATAGAACGGATCGAGCGGAATGCAATGACCGCCGAGTCCGGGGCCGGGATAGAACGGCATGAAGCCGAACGGTTTCGTTTTCGCGGCTTCGATGACTTCCCACACGTTGATGCCCATGCGATCGAAGATGACTTTCATCTCGTTCACGAGGGCGATGTTCACGGCGCGGAAAATGTTCTCGAGGAGCTTGCCGGCTTCGGCGACTTCCGTCGAGGAGACGGGATAGACCTGATCGATCGCGGCGCCGTACATCGCGGTCGCGGCCTGCAGCGACGGCGGATCAATTCCGCCGACGATCTTCGTGATGTTCTTGGTGTTGAATTTCTCGTTGCCCGGATCTTCGCGCTCGGGTGAGAACGCGAGGAAGTAGTCGGTGCCGCAGCGCAGCCCTTTCGCTTCGAACCGCGTGAGCAGTTCTTCGCGCGTGGTGCCGGGATACGTGGTCGACTCGAGCACGATCAGTTGTCCGGGACGCAGATGTTCCGCGATGGTCTCGGCGGTCATGCGCACGTACTTGAGATCGGGCTCGCGATGCTTGCCGAGGGGCGTCGGAACGCAGACGAGGATCGCGTCACACTCGCTGAGGTTCGAGAAATCGGCGACGGCTTTCGCGTTGCCTCCGACGAACGCCTTGCGCACGCGGTCGGGACCGATGTGACGGATGTACGAGTCTCCGGCAGCGAGGCGTTTCGCTTTTTCCGGATCGACGTCGAACCCGATCACCGGAAAGCCGGCTTCTTCATAGATCAGGACGAGCGGAAGGCCGACGTATCCGAGACCGACAACGCCGATGACCGCCTCGCGCGAGGCGATGCGATCGAGCAACTTCTGGAGCTGGCTCGTTGGCGGAGCCTCAGTGGAAGCGATGGTCATGACGGCGGGATCATATCTTCCCGCGGCTTTACCTGCTTCGCACCCGCCTTCGCAGTCGCTCTGACGATCGCGGCCACAGCCATGCCGAAGACGAAGCCGCCGACGTGAGCCCACCACGCGATGCCGGCCACTTCCTGCGTTCCGCGCGCGGCCTGAATCGAGAGGAAGCCGTTGAAGAACTGCATGCCGAACCACACGGGCAGAAAGAGGATCGCCGGGATTTCCGCCATCGCCCAGTACACGACGAGAGGGAACAACGTCACGATGCGCGCATGCGGTCGCAGGATCAGGAACGCGCCTAACAATCCGGCGATGCTGCCCGACGCGCCGATCGAGGGAATCGTGGAGGTCGGAAAGAAGATCGTGTGCGTGAGGCTGCCCATCGCACCGCACGCGAGATAGAAAAAGAAGAAGCGCACATGCCCCATCGCCTCTTCGATCGCCCCGCCGAAGACCCAGAGGTAAATGAGGTTGCCGATGAGATGCACGAAACCGCCGTGCAGAAAGAGTGAGCTGACGAGCGTGATCGCCACTTCCCACGGCGCATACGAATACGCGCCGGGATGGAGAAATCGCACAGGGATGTAGCCGAAGGTTTGAATGACGCGCTCGGTCGTCGGTCCGAGCAGGATCTGGCCGAAGAAGACGACGACGTTCGCCGCAACCAGCGCGCGATTGACGCCGGTGTGCGTTTGCAGGGCGTGGGTGTGGCGGAGGGGAATCATGCTCGGTAGTCGGTAGTCAGTTGTCGGTAGTCGGGAGAACCGAACAGCCGAAAACGCAACGCGCGAAGTGCTCTTGCGAAACTCGCGCACACTCGCCCCGAGCTCGCCATTCGTCACTCCCGACTACCGACTACCGACTACCGACAACCGATCACGATCTCCCTCACCACTTCCCCGATCTGCTCCTCCGTCAATTCCGGATAGATCGGGATCGCGAGGGTGGTGTCCGCGGCGAGCTCGGAGTTCGGGAACTTCTGTTTCGCGGCGGGAAGGTCGGCGAAGCATTTCTGCTGCGGGAGCGTCAGCGGGTAGTAGACCTCGCAGCCGATGCTCACGCTCTTCAGATGATTCATGACGCGCTCGCGCGTGTCGCGGTTTTCGAAGCGCACGATGTACTGGTTATAGATGTGGCGGCGGCCGTCGAGCTCGCGCGGCAACACAACGCGCTCGCCCACGTTCGTGTCGGCGAAGAGTCGTTTGTAGATCGCGGCGTTGCGACGACGTCCTTCGTGCCACGTCTCGAGATGCGGGAGTTTGATGTGCAGCATCGCGGCCTGAAGCGCGTCGATGCGGAAGTTGCCGCCGACGTAGTGATGAAAGTATTTCGGCCGCATGCCGTGCACGCGGAAGTCGATGAGTCGCTGCGCGAGCTCGTCGTCCTGCGCGGTGATGGCACCGGCATCGCCGAATGCGCCGAGGTTCTTCGAAGGGAAGAATGAGAAACATCCCATCATGCCGAGCGCGCCGGCACGCTTGCCGTCGTACTCGGATCCCACGGCCTGCGCCGCATCTTCGATCACCGGAATGTTGCGACGCTTTGCGATCGCGTTGATCTCGGTCATCGGCGCGCACTGTCCATACAGATGCACGGGCATGATCGCTTTCGTGCGGCTGGTGATCTTCTCGTCGATGAGCGTCGGATCGATGTTGTAGTCGGTGAGGTCGATGTCGACGAACACCGGCACCGCGCCGAGTCGCGAGACGACGCCGGCGGTGGCGAAAAACGAATACGCGGGAACGATCACTTCATCGCCGGGTCCGATGCCGAGAACCATCAACGCTTCGAGCAGCGCATCGGTGCCGGACGAGACGCCGACGGCGTGTTTGCTGTGGCAGTACGCGGCGAAGTCGCGTTCGAATTCTTCGACGCGTTTGCCGAGGATGAAAAGCTGGGATTCGTAGATCTCCGCGGTGACGCGCAACGCTTCGTCGCGGATGGTGGCGTATTGCTGTTTCAGGTCGAGCAGAGGAATCGGCATAGCGCGGCGGAGTGTATGCCATTGGACGGAAACACGCGGTGATCCGTACCATCAGCGCCCACCTGCCATCATTTTTCATCAACAATTACTTGGCATTATTTTTAGACAACATTTCACCTCCTCCCGTACCAATGGCAACAACCGCGGTACTTACTCGAAGGAGGCAACACCCCATGAAGATCAAGAACATTCTTTCCGCAGCCGCAATCGCGATGCTGCCCGTCCTCGCAGGCGCAGCCACGATCGTCGTGCCGGCAGCAGGCACCGGCGCGGGCGCAAACAACAGTCAGTGGCAGAGCGAATTGACGCTGCATTCGTCCGCACCGCGTGCGATGACGCTTTCGCTCACGTTGCACCAGGGCAAGAGTGTGAGCGCACCGGTGAGTGTGACGCTCGCAGCACGCGAGACGGTGTCGATCGCCGATGTCGTGAAGACGAAGTTCGGTGTGGAGTCGGGCACCGGCGCGATTACGATCGAAGCCGAAGATAAAGACGCGCGCTCGCTCGCGGTGACGTCGCGTACGTTCAACGCGTCGGCGGCCGGCGAGTTCGGTCAGGACATTCCGTCGTACGTCGTCTCGGCGGATTCGAATGCGGGCGACATCATCACGCTCGCGTCGCCGTCAAATGCATCCGCCGCACGGTTCAACTTCGGCGTGTTCGCCGTCGATGCAACGGATGTGAAGTGGGAACTGGTGCGCGCCGACGGCACGGTCGCAACGTCGAAGACGGTGCGTTACGCGCTCGGCGAGCAGGTGCAGTACAACAACGGCATCGAGTCGTTCTTCGGCGCGACGGCGCAGAACAACGATACGGTGTACGCGCGTGTCGAAACGGGCAGCATCATCGCGTACGGCAGTGTGATCAACAACGCGTCGGGCGATCCGTCGTTCGTGCCCGCGGTCCGCACCCGCGAAGACATCGTCATCGAGTTCCTCGGCGTCGACATCGATGAAGACGGAACGGTCGATATCAGCGATGCGAATCACGATGGCGTACTCGATGCGCCTCTCGACATCCAGACCTCGCTCTTCCCGAACTACTTCCGCGTCCTCGCCCGCGGCGAGTTCGGCGAGACCGTGACCCTGACCCTCCTCGACGCCGCCTCGGTCGTCGACATCCTCAACAACACCGGCACCGTGCGCGTCACCGCCTACGGCGATCTCAAAAACACCACCGGCACGATCAAGTTCAAAGGCACCGCCGACGGCACCAGCACCACGCTGACGATCCCCGTGCGCTACAAGTAGGAAGAGCGCTCATTCGCGAGAAAAAACGGCGGGCGAAAGCCCGCCGTTTTTGTTTATGACGCGCCACCGAGGTAACGTACTCGCGTGCCGCGTCCCCTCACTTATCTCGACAGCAACGTGATCAGCTATCTGACCGCGCGCCCGAGTCGAGACATCGTCAGTCTCGCGCACCAGCAAATCACGCACGCGTGGTGGGAAGTTCATCGTCATGCGTTCGATCTGCGCGTATCGGAGCTCGTTCTGTTTGAGATCGGGCGTGGCGATCATGACGCCGCGCAATTACGCCTGGATCTCGTTCGCTCACTTCCGATTCTGAAAGTCACCTCCGATGCGCGCATCCTTGCGGACCACATCTTTCGAGCAACGACGCTACCCGACAAGGCAGCATCTGACGCGCTTCACGTCGCGCTCGCCGCGGTGAACGGGATGGACTTTTTGCTTACCTGGAACTGTACTCATCTGGCGAACGGCATCGTTCTCAAGATCGTGAATACCGTGTGTCGCGATCTCGGATATGAACCGCCAATCGTTTGTACTCCTGAGGAGCTCATCGCGCCATGACAACCACAATCGAAGATCCGATCGTTGAAGAAATGCGCAACGTACGTCGCGACCTGGCCGCACGCTTCGGAGACGACATCAATGCGCTCTGCGACTTCCTCGCTAATGAGGAGAGAAAGCACGAAGAACGACTGGTGAACCATCCGGCGAAGAAGCCGCAAGTCGCAATGCGATCGCGCTGACCGCGCTCGTCAGAAACCACGGCGGGCGATTCGCCCGCCGTTACCCAAACACGATCTTCGCGAACCGGCGCTTCCCTACCTTCAACACGTACGACTTCCCCGCGGATGAATCGAGCGCATGGCGGGTCGAATCGACCTTCACTTCATCCACCAGCACTCCGCCTTGCGCGATGAGGCGTTGCGCGTCTTTGTTGCTCTCGGCGAGTTTGGCGAGGGTGATGATCTTTGACAGCAACTGCGGTTCCGTGGCGGCGGGCAGGGAGATCTCTTCGATCTCTGTCGGTGCCTGGCGTTCGGAGAAGATGCGTTTGAACTCCGCTTCCGCGGCGTCGGCGGCATCGGCGTTGTGAAAATCGCGAATGATCGATTTCGCGAGGCCGCGCTTCGCTTCCATCGGATGCAGCTCGCCCGATTCCACCCGCTCACGCAGCGACGTCACTTCCGCGGGAGTGAGATCCGTGCAGAGCGTGTAGTACTTCCACATCAGCGAGTCGGAGATCGACATCACCTTGCCGAAGATTTGTCCCGCCTCTTCATCGATGCCGATGTAATTGCCGAGAGACTTCGACATCTTCTCGACGCCGTCGAGACCTTCGAGCAGCGGCATCGTGATCACGACCTGCGGCTCGAGACCGTACTCGCGCATGAGATCGCGGCCGACCAGCAGATTGAACAACTGATCCGTGCCGCCCATCTCCACATCGCACTTCAGTGCGACCGAGTCGTATCCCTGCGCGAGCGGATAGAGCAGCTCATGAATCGCGATCGGCTGCCGTGAATCGAAGCGCTTGCGAAAATCGTCGCGCTCGAGAATGCGCGCGAGCGTGTACTTCGCCGCGAGACGCACCATTCCTTCCGCGCCTAACGCACCGAGCCACTCGGAATTGAAGCGAATCTCGGTCTTCTCCGGATCGAGAATCTTGTAGACCTGACGGCGATAGGTCTCCGCATTGGCCAGCACTTCTTCCTTCGACAGCGCGGGCCGCGTGGCCTTCTTGCCGGTCGGATCGCCGATCATCCCCGTGAAATCGCCGATGAGAAAAATCACGCGATGGCCGAGCTGCTGGAAGTGTCGCATCTTGCGGATCACGACCGTGTGGCCGAGGTGAATGTCGGGGGCGGTCGGATCGAAACCGACTTTGATCGACAGCGGTTTCCCGCGGGACATCTTCGCCTTGAGATCGTTCTTCTCGATGAGATCGACCGTTCCCTTGGCGACGTATTCGAACTGTTCGTCGAGCGTCATGGTCGGCGGATTCTACCGCCGCGTCCCATTGAGCCAAGCCTGGAACATCAGCAATCGCCACAGCACATCGTTCGAAACGCGTGGGCGGCCGCCGTTCCACAGATTCCGCACCGACTCCGCATCGAAGAATCCTTCGCGCGCGATGCGTTGCGGATCGATGAGCGATGCCGCCCAGTCGCGCAGCGGCCCGCCTAACCATTCCTTCAGCGGCAATCCGAACCCGAGCTTGCGTTGATCGATGAGCGAGTCCGGCAGGTACTTGCGCAGCAATCGCCGCAGAATCAGTTTGCCGCTGCGATCGCCGATCTTCATCGACGGCGGCAGCGACCACGCGAGCTCGATGACGCGATGATCGAGCAGCGGCACGCGCACTTCGAGACTCACGGCCATGCTCGCGCGATCGACCTTGGGAAGAATGTCGTCGGCGAGATAACTGACCGCGTCGAGATACATCATCAACTCGACGGCATCGGGAACCCGCGGCCACGTTGCGCGATTCGTGAGCACGGCGGAGCGCGACGGCGCATCGTGCACCGGCAGATCCGCGAAATCGAGCTCGTCAAGAAATTGACGAATCGGGTCATCGAGCAGCAGCGCTTTGCCGAGACCGCGCGCGCGATCGCGACGATTCCCTGCACGCCACGGCATCGCGCGCAGCATGCGGCCTAACGGACGGCGCAACGCACGCGGCACGCTGGCGACGCGCGACGCCAGTCGCTGTCCGAGAAAGTAGCGGTGATAGCCGCCGAAGAATTCGTCGCCGCCGTCGCCCGACAACGCCACCGTCACGCTCTCGCGCGCGAGTTGCGAAACCAGAAACGTCGGAATCGCCGACGAATCGCCGAGCGGCTCGTCGTAGATCTCCATGATCAGCGGCACCGCTTCGATCGTGTCGTTCGCGCTGAGCGTGTGCGCCGTGTGCTTCGTGCCGAGGTGACGCGCGACGCGCGCGGCCTGCTCCGATTCCGACTGCGTGCCTTCGACATCGATCGTGAACGTCGAGATCGAGCCCGCTTCCTTCTGCATCAGCGCGGCCATCAGCGACGAATCGATGCCGCCGGAGAGAAAGAGTCCGAGCGGAACGTCGGCGATCATTCGCAAACGCACCGCATCGCGAAGCACGTCATCGAGCGCGTCGAGCGCATCGGTCTCCGTACCGCGAAATCGATTCGCCACTGCATGCTCGAGCTGCGTTCGCGCGTCCCAGTACGCGCGCAAATGCGTCGTGCCGTCGCTGCGAATCGTGAGAATGTGTCCCGGCTCGAGTTTGCCGATGCCTTCGTAAATCGACCACGGCGCCGGCACGTAGCCGAAGCGTGCATAGAGCGCGACCGCGCCGCGATCGATGCGATCGCGATTCGGCATCGCCTTCAATTCCGATGCGAAGGAAACGCCGCGCGCATCGAGCGAGTAGTACAACGGCTTCACGCCGAGGCGATCGCGAACGAGCGTGAGGGTGCGATCGCCGCGATCCCACACCGCGAACGCGAACATGCCGATGAAGCGCTTCGCGGCTTCGTCGATCCCCCACTCTTCGATGCACGCGAGCAGCACTTCCGTATCCGAGTGACCGCGATACGAGCTCTCGCGCAACTCACCGCGCAGTCGTTCGAAGTTGTAGATCTCGCCGTTGAACACGATGACGTAGCGGCCGCTCGCCGAGACCATCGGCTGCGCGCCGGCACTCGACAGGTCGATGATCGCGAGGCGGCGAAACGACAGCGCGACGCCCGCCGGTGCATCGACCCAGAGACCGTGATCGTCGGGACCGCGATGCACGAGTTGTCTCGCCATCGACGCGGCGCGCGTGCGCAAATCCTGCTCGCTCTCGCCTCCGAATGACCACAGCCCCGCAATTCCGCACATATCAGGTTTGTGGCCACGTCCTCGCGACCGCGGCTGCGAGTCGCACCGGCTGCACCGGTTTCTGCAGGTAATCGTCGAATCCCGCGAGCAGGATGCGCGAGCGCTCATCCGCGCGCGAAAGCGCGGACACCGCGATCACGTGCGTCGTCGTTCCATGACTGGCGTCATGAGCGCGCAGCTTTTGCAACAGGGAGAATCCATCTTCGCCGGGCATGGCGATATCGGTGATCACGACATCCGTCGGCTCATTCGCCAACGCGTGCAATGCTTCGGCGACCGAAGCAACGGCGCGCACATCCGCTCCGTACTGCGTCAGCGCAACTTTCATCATGTCGCGCGCGAGCGGCTCGTCTTCGACGACGAGCAATCGCCGGCCGTTGAGATCCACCTCTTCCGGCGCAATCGGCAGCAACGTATGGTCCGGAGCGACGATGCTTTCCTGCAGCGGCAGGCGCACGCGGAACGTGCTGCCTTTGCCAGGACCATCGCTCTTCGCCTGCACTTCGCCGCCGTGAAGCTCCACGAGGTGACGCACGATCGCAAGACCGAGGCCCAGTCCGTTGTAGTCGCGCGTTGAAGAAGGATCGGCTTGTGTGAAGCGATCGAAGACGTGCGGCAGGAACTCCGGATCGATGCCGATCCCGTCATCCGTCACCGTGATCTCCGCCACGCTTCCATCACGACGGAGCTCCACCTGGACGCGCCCGTCACGACGCGTGAACTTGATCGCATTCGCGAGGAGATTCGTCACGATCTGATGGAGGCGCGCGGCGTCGCCGAGAAGGTAGAGCGTCGACGGCGGCAGGATCATGCTGACGCGCACCGATTTCTTTTCCGCCGCCGGTGAAACCGTCTGCACGGCCGAGCGGATGACGGCGGAGAGATCGGCCGACCGCGGCTCGAGCGCGAGCTTGCCGGCGATGATGCGCGACACGTCGAGCAGATCGTCGATCAACTGCGCCTGGGCGCGTGCGCTCTGCTCGATCGCGGCGATGCCGGTCTTCATTGCATCCTCTTCCAATGAACCTGAACGAATCATCGACGCCCAGCCGAGGACGGCCGTCATTGGAGTGCGAAGCTCGTGTGAAATCGTCGCCAGAAAGGCATCTTTCGCACGATTTGCTTCTTCCGCTTCCGCGCGCGCCGCACGTTCACGCGTCAGGATCGCGAGCTGCTCCTGCAACTCAATGCGCCGCGCCTCTGATTGTTTTGCTTCGCGCACCATCGTCAGCGTGCGCGGAATCAGCGGCGGCAGAACGATCGCCGTGGCGAGGGATGCGACCGCGGTCACGATCTTCACCGCGCCCGAAAGCCAGTACGTCGCCTTCCACAGCACCAGCACTTCCATGAAATGCGTCGCGCCGCACGCGACGATGAACATCCCGAACGCGAGGAAGATCCAGCTGAACGGGATGTCGCGCCGCGCGCGATGCACGAGCAGCGTGAGCATCGCCGAGATCGCGACGTACGACAGCCCGATGAGAATGTCGCTCACCGCATGCGTCCAGACGAGAGCAGGATCGCCGCGATAGCAGAACACATGCGGCAGAAACGTTCCGGAAGCGAAAAGGCGTGATGCGAGTCCCGGCCAGAATGCAACCGCGGCGGCGCCGACGAGCGTCACTGCGGTGGCATATCGCACCACGTTCGACCGTGCGATTCCGATAGCGCTGTCATGCATGGAAGCATTTTGCGCCGATCACCGTTGCGTGTGACAGTCAGCACGGGACAGTTGACGCAAACGCATCGCCGTCCCTACACTGGATTTCGACGTGAACATCAATCGCACTCATCGGCACCACCACCATCACCGTCACATGCGGTAGGGGTGCGTCCGTTTTTTGTGCCCCGCCGAAAGGAAGGGGCATGACCGATGAGCAGCGCCATCTCGAAACCTCTTCCTGAACGCGGGAAGGGGTTTTTTAGTTTATGGCCACTGAGTTCCGATATCCGACGGGCGCGCGACCGCTCCTGATCGAAGAAACCGCGAGACGGCGGCGCATCGAAACGCGCTTCGTCTCCCTGCTCGAACGCGACGGCTTCGCCGAGGTCGTGCTTCCGATCATCGACTTCGCCGAGCCGTATGCCGCGATCACCGATCGCGCGTCCGTGCGGCAGAGCTATCGCTTCACCGATCGCGAAGGCGAGCTCGTTGCGATTCGCAGCGACTTCACGCCGATGGTCGCGCGCGCGCTCGCACCGGCCATCGCCGATGCGAGTCTTCCGCTGCGCGTCTTCTATCGCGGCGACGTCGTGCGCTGCGAAGCGACGCGACTCGGCGCAAATCGCGAGCTCTTTCAAATCGGCGCGGAGCTCATTGGCGATGCATCGATCGACGCCGATCTCGCGATGCTGCGACTCGTTGCCAGCATCGCATCGACGTTCTGCGCGACGCCGCTCATCGTCTACACATCGCCACAACTCGAATCGCAACTCGATCGCGATGCGCGATTCGTCCTCTTCACCGACAGCGACGAAGAAAGCGCGAGCTACTACACCGGCTTGCGCTTCTGGGTGTACGGCAACGATCGCCGCAATCCGATCGCGCAGGGCGGCCGCTACGACTCGCTCTACGCGCGCTTCGGCGTCGATGCGCCCGCGATCGGATTCACCTTCACCGTCGATGACATCGTCGGCAGCAACAGCGAGCCCGCCGAATTCGCGCTGGCGATGGAGGAAGCGTAATGCGCATCGCGATTCCAAAAGGACGCCTGCAGGACAACGTCCTCGCGACATTCGCGGCGGCCGGCTACGACGTTCCGACGATCGCCGAGTTGAAAACGCGCAAGCTCGTCTTCGCGCGTGGCGGCGTCGAGTGGATCTTCGTCAAAGACTGCGACGTGCCGGTGTACGTCGAGCATGGCGCTGCCGATGTCGGTGTTGCGGGACTCGATCAGATTCTCGAGCACGAATGCACGGCGTTTCAGGCCGTCGAGCTGCCGTATGGCCGCTGCCGCATGATGCTCATCGGCGCGCCGGATGCGCCGCGACTCTCGCGCGACATCACCGCGAAGATCGCCACGAAGTATCCGCGCATCGCACGCCAGTATCTCGATGCACGCGCGTTGCGCGCGGAGCTCGTGCCGTTAGGCGGCAGCGTCGAGCTCGCGGCCGTGCTCTCCCTCACCTCGCACGTCATCGACCTCGTCGAAACCGGCGAGACCGTGCGCGTGCACAAACTTCAGGAACAGGACTTCGTCGCGGAGATCACGCCGCGGCTGCTCGTCTCGAAAAACATCTACCGCACCGCAAACAAACAAGTGCGCGCACTCATCACGCGCATCGAGGACGCAAAAAATGAACTGGTATCCAGCAACGTCGCCTGAAGCCGAAGCCGCGCTGCGCGAGCTCGAAGAGCGCCGCCGCACCGCGAATGACAACGCATTTCGCGTTGCCGACGAAATGATCGCCGGCGTGCGCGCGCGCGGCGATGCCTACGTCGCCGAACAGATCGCGAAGTTCGATGACGTGACGATCTCGCCGAATGCGATTCGCATTGCGCCGCGCAATGTCATCATCGATCCCGAGCTCGCATACGCGCTCGACACCGCCATCGATCGCGTCGAGTCGTTTCACCTGCAGCAACTCCCGCGGTCGTATCAATGGATGGATGTGTTGCATCGCGTGCGACCGCTGCGTCGCGCCGGCGTGTACGTGCCGGGAGGGCGCGCGGTGTACGTGTCGACGCTGATCATGTGCGCGGTTCCGGCGCGCATCGCGGGTGTGGAAGAGATCGTCGTGATCACGACGCCCTCCGCCGCCTCCAAAGAGGAACTGCACTACGTCTGCAACCGCCTCGGCATTCGCGAGATCTATCAATGCGGCGGTGCGGCCGGCATCGCGGCAGCGGCGCTCGGCACGCAGTCGCTCGAACGCGTCGACAAGATCGTCGGTCCCGGCAACGCGTACGTCACCGCGGCGAAAGCGCGGCTGATCGGCGAAGTCGGCATCGACATGACCGCGGGGCCTACGGAGTTGATCGTCGTCGCGGACGAAACCGCCGATGTGAATTTCGTGCAGGCCGATCTCGACGCGCAACAGGAACACGGTCCTGATTCCGCGGTCCTCTGCATTTCGGTGAAGAAGCCCCTCGATGTTCGCGCGACGCTGAATCTCGTCGCGACATCGATCGACGAAGCGATCGCGATTGCCGATCGCATCGCGCCGGAACACCTTTCGATTCACGCGCGCGACGCGTTGTCGATCGCGGAGAACGCGAAGAACGCGGGCGCGATTTATTGCGGCGGCTTCGCGCCTCCGGCCGCGGGCGATTACGTCATCGGCTCGAATCACGTGTTGCCGACCGCCGGCTCCGCGCGCTTCTTCTCGCCTCTCGGTGTGTACGACTTCGTGAAACGCACGAACGTCATCGCGATCGGCGAAGCGACGCTGAATGAGATCGCGCCGCACGCCGCAAAGATCGCGCGCTTCGAAGGCTTGCCGAAACACGCGGAGTCGGTGGAATCGAGATTTGCGGAGGTGCGCTCATGAGCGCGAGAGCAACCGTCGCGGCGATGACCGCGTATGCGCTGGAGTTGCGCGAAGCGGAGATCAAGCTCAATCAAAACGAATCGCCGTACGACTTCCCGTTCAAAGCGGAAGCGCTGGCATCGATCGCGGATCGCAACTGGAATCGCTATCCCGATTTCGAATCGACGCTACTGCGCACCGCGCTCGCAAATGCGTACGGCGATCAACCCGAGAACATTCTCGTCGGCAACGGCTCGAATGAATTGCTCGCCGCGACGATCGGCGCGTTCGTGGGACCCGGCACGCCGGTCGTGCTGCCGAAGCCAACGTTTGCGTTGTACGAGAAGCTCGTCACGATCGCCGGTGGCCTGCTCGTGCCGGTCGCGATCGATCCGACGACCGGCGAGCTGCCGCTCGACGCGATGCTGCGCGAGTTGTCGGTGTTGCGCGGCGCGGTGGTGATCGTCTGCTCGCCGAACAATCCAACCGGCAGCGTGTTACCCGCGGGCGGCTTGCAGAAACTGCTCGCGACCGGCGCGACGGTGTTGTTCGATCGTGCGTACGGCGATTTCGCGAACGATGAATTACCGGCACTCGACGATCGCCTGATCACGTTCTCCACGTTCTCGAAGGCGTGGGGACTCGCGGCACTGCGCGTCGGCTGGCTCGCATCGACCGCATCGACGTGCAAGCAGATTCGTAAAGTGAAGCTGCCGTACTCGCTGAACGTGATCTCGGAGAGCGTCGCCGCGTATGCATTGCGACGGAATGAAGCGCGCGATCGTTACGTGAGCGAAGCGATTCGCGAGCGCGAGCGCGTGTTCGCTGCGATGCGCGCGATTCCGGGCGTGACCGCATTCCCCTCGCAAGCGAACTTCATCGCCTTTCGCTCGCGCGCCACGTTCGACGAGTTCCTGCAACGCGGCCTTTTGATTCGTCAATATGCTGACTTTCTGCGCGTCTCCATCGGAACGCCCGTGGAGAACGATCGCTTTCTCGCCGCGCTGAAGGAGCTCGCATGAGCCGCCGCGCAACGGTCACGCGCGCGACGAAGGAAACGTCGGTCGCGGTCACGCTCGATCTCGATGGCGACGGTTCACGATCGAAGATCGACACTCCGGTCGGATTTCTCTCGCACATGCTCGATGTGATCGGCCGTCATGGTCATGTCGATCTCGACATCGCCGCGACGGGCGACACGTTCATCGATTACCACCACACCGTCGAAGACGTCGGTCTCGTCCTCGGCCAAACGTTCGCGCAGGCACTCGGCGACAAGAAAGGCATTCGCCGATTCGGCTTCGCCTACGTGCCGCTCGATGAAGCACTCGCGCGCGTGGTCGTCGATTTCTCCGGCCGTCCGTTCCTCGTGTTCGAAGCGCCGATCGATCGCGAGATGCTGCTCATCCACAAAGACTTTCCGTTCGCGCTCGTCGAAGAATTCTTCAAGTCCTTCGCGAACAAGTGCCAGTGCAACATCCACGTCGATCTCCTTCGCGGAAAGAACGGGCACCACGCGGCGGAAGCGATCTTCAAAGCGTTCGCGATTGCTGTGCGCAGCGCGAAAGAAATCATCTCTTCCGATGTGCCGAGCACCAAAGGCGTGATCTGACCCACGTGCTCCCGACAACCGACAACCAACAACCGACAACCACCCAATGAAAACGACGCTCATCGATTCACCGGTCGCGAATGTCGCGAACATCGCGCGCGCCTTGCGCGTCGCCGGAGCGGAGCTCGACGTGACGCGCGATCGCAATGCGATTGCATGCGCGAAAAAGCTCGTGCTGCCGGGCGTCGGCTCGTTTGCAGCGGCAATGAAGTGGCTCGAAGAGACGCGCATTGATTCCGCGATTCACGAGGCCATCGCCAGCGATGCATTTCTCCTCGGCATCTGCGTCGGTCATCAACTGCTCTTCGATGTCTCGTACGAGCTCGGCATCACGCGCGGCCTCGGCATCATTCGCGGTGACGTGCGCGCGTTCGAAGGACCGCTGCCCGTGCCGCAGATCGGATGGAATCGCGTCACCGCGCGTGGTGCGCTGTTCGATGGCGTGGAGAACGACGCGTTCTACTTCGTGAATTCGTTTGCGGCGCGTGGTGTCGAAAACGAAATCGCATTCGCCGACTACAACGGCCCATTCACCGCCGCGATTCAACAGCAGCGCGTCTTCGGCGTGCAGTTCCATCCGGAGAAATCGTCGAGCGCCGGCCTGCGCGTCCTGAGGAACTTCATCGCATGCAACTGATCCCCTCGCTCGATCTGCTGAACGGGCGCGTCGTGCGATTGCTCCACGGCGAATTTGCTTCCGCGAAAACGTACGGCGATCCCGAAGCCGTGCTCGATTCGCTCGACGTGCCGCGCGGCGCGCGACTGCATGTCGTCGATCTCGAAGCATCGCGCAGCGGACGTCCGATCGAAACCGACGTCGTGCGGCGGCTCGCGCAACGAGATCTCGTCGTGCAAGTCGGCGGCGGAATTCGCTCGCTCGATGATGCGCGACGCTGGCTCGATGCCGGCGCGGAACGGCTCGTCGTGGGCACTGTTGCCGCGACCTCGCCCGCGCTCCTAGCTTCGCTCGTCGAAACGTTCGGCGCGGATCGCATCGTGCCCGCGGTCGACATCCGCGACGGCGTGATTCGCATCGATGGCTGGGAACGCGTTTCCGATGCGCCATTGCGCAGCGTCTTCGCGCGCATCGAATCGCTCGGCATCAACGAAGTGCTCGTCACCGACATCGCGAAGGACGGCGCGCTGCGCGGCCCGTCGTTCTCGCTGTATCGCTCGCTGCGCACGCTCACGCGCGTGAAGATCATCGCCTCGGGCGGGGTCTCGACATCGAGCGACGTCGTCTCGCTCGCGCGACTCGGCAACGTCAGCGGCTGTGTGATCGGAAAAGCGCTGCTCGAACGACGCATCGATCTCGCCGAAGCACGCGCGCGCGTGGCGACGCCGAATGCGATTCCCGAGCGCGTCATCCCGTGTCTCGACGTGCGCGACGGACGCGTCGTGAAAGGCGTGTCGTTCACGAACATTCGTGATGCCGGCGATCCGGTCGAATGTGCGCAGCGTTACGAGGCGGAAGGCGCGGACGAGATCGTGATGCTCGACATCTCCGCGACCGATCGCTCCGCCTCGACCGCGATCGAGACCGTGCGTCGCGTCGCCGACGCGTTGTTCATTCCGTTGACGGTCGGTGGGGGCGTGCGCACGCTCGAAGACTTTCGGGGGATGTTGCGCGCCGGTGCCGATCGCGTCGCGATCAACACCGCGGCGCTGCGGCGACCGGAGCTCATCGCCGAATGCGCGAATGAATTCGGCGTGCAGGCGGTCGTGCTGTCGTGCGATGCGAAACGCGACGGCGCGCAATGGCTCGCAACGATGCGCAGCGGCAAAGAGCTGACGAACGTCGATGCGATTGAATGGTGTCGCCGCGCCGAAGCACTCGGCGCCGGCGAAATTCTGCTCACATCCGTCGATCGCGATGGCACCAACAGCGGCTTCGATCTCGAACTGCTGCGCGCCGTCACGAGTCGTTTGAAAATCGGCGTGATCGCCTCCGGCGGCGCTGGTCAACTCGTTGACTTTCGCGATGCGATCGAAGCCGGCGGTTCGCGCGCCGTGCTCGCCGCATCGCTGTTTCACGATCGCGTGCTCACCGTCGGCGATGTGAAGCGCTATCTCGACAACGAAGGAATCCCCGTCCGATGAAATTCGATGCGAACGGCCTCATCCCCGCAATTCTCCGCGACGCGCGCACCGGCGCGGTGCTCACGCTCGCGTACATGAACGAACAGTCGCTGCGCCTCACGCGTGAGACCGGCGAGACGTGGCTGTGGAGTCGCAGTCGCAACGAGATGTGGCGCAAAGGCGCGACGAGCGGCAACACGCAGCGCGTGGTGCACATCGCCGAAGACTGCGACGGTGATGCGCTCGTCGTTTCCGTTGAACCGTCCGGACCCGCATGCCACACCGGCGCGCCTTCGTGTTTCGCTGACGTTCCTCCGCTGATGCTCGAACGCCTGATGCGCGTCCTCCGCTCGCGCTACGACGAACGCCCCGAAGGCTCGTACTCGACGTATCTCTTCAACGCCGGCCGCAACAAAATCCTCAAGAAAATCGGCGAAGAAGCTACGGAGGTCGTGATCGCATCGAAAGGCGAAGGACGCGAACGCATGATCAGCGAGATCGCCGATCTCGTATTTCATCTCTCGGTGCTGATGACGGACGAGGGAATTGCGTGGAACGAGGTGGAGCGGGAGTTGGAGGAACGCGCGCGGTGATTACGAGGGCGGTGGTCCCCAGATCAACGACAGATCGATCTCGATCTCTTCAAACGGCGGAATCCGCGCCACTGAATTCTCAATCGCGAGATCGATGATGCGCCATCCGTCGTCGGTGTTCTGCCGGATCTCGATGGTTTGCTGCTCCGGATCGATCAACCACGCGTGACGCACGCCCGCGCGAGCGTAGATCGGCATTTTTCGCATGCGATCGGTATGACCGCTCGACGGCGAAATGATTTCGCACACCCAGTCCGGCACGATGGAAAAAACGTGGCTTTTCGGCACCTCGGGCATTCGTTCGCGGCGCCATCCCGCGAGGTCCGGCACGAGCACGTTCTGCGCGAAATGCAGTTCCGGCTCATCGAGAATCCACCAGCCACCGGGACCACTTCGTCCAAGATGAAATGGTGGGCCAAGCAGAAATCCGATCGCGGATGACGCGTTCGTGTGCGGTCCTGCCGGTCGCGGCGACGTAATGAGCTCGCCATCGATCAGCTCCGCAACCATCGTATCCGGCACCTTCATCAGGTCCTCATACGTCGCTTGTTCGCGCAGCCGTGCCGCCATTGCTCTCCATTATAGTTGCGCCTCATGAAGCGCTTCGCCCTCGCACTTCTCCTCCTCCTCGCCACCGCCCCGCTCACGCGCGCCGCGCAGCGCGTCGACATCCTCATCACCGGCGGCACGATCGTGACGATGGCGGGAGAGAACATCGAGAACGGCTCCGTCGCGATCGACAACGGCGCGATCGTCGCGGTCGGTAAAGCCGCGGACATCGACAAGCAATACGTCGCGAAGACGGTCATTCGCGCCGGCGGACACGCGGTCGTGCCCGGCTTCGTCAACGCGCACACACACGTGCCGATGACGCTCTTTCGCGGCATCGCCGACGATCGCGATCTCATGGACTGGCTCACGAACTTCATCTTTCCGGCAGAGGCGAAGAACGTCGATCGGGAGTTCGTGAAGTGGGGAACGCGCCTCGCCGCGGCGGAGATGATTCGCTCCGGCACGACGACGTTCGCCGACATGTACTACTACGAGTCGGACATCGCGCGCGAAACGAAAGCCGCGGGATTGCGCGGCGTTCTCGGCGAAACGCTCATCGACTTCCCCGCGCCCGACAACAAAACGTGGGACGCCGCGATCGCGTACATGCGCCAGTACGCGAAGGACTGGAAAGGCGATCGTCTGATCACGCCCGCACTCGCGCCGCATGCGCCGTACACCGTATCCGCCGATCACCTGAAACAGGTGCGCGCGATTGCGACGGAGCTCGGACTGCCGATCCTCATTCACGTCTCCGAAACAAAAGACGAGTTGCGTCAGGTCGCGGAGCGCGCGAACGGCATGACGCCCGGCGCGTATCTCGACTCGCTGAATTTTCTCGGCGATGACGTCGTCGCCGCACACGGCGTGCATCTCACCGCCGATGAATTGAAAACATTCGCCGCGCGCAAAACGGGCGTCGTGCATTGTCCCGAATCGAATCAGATGCTTGCGTCGGGCGTGGCGCCGGTCGTCGACATGATCAAAGCCGGCATGGAAGTCGGCCTCGGCACGGACGGCCCTGCGGGCTCGAACAACAATCTCGACATGGTCGAAGAGATGGCCAGCGCCGCGCGTCTGCAGAAGGTGATGCGCAACGATCCGAAAGCGATCAGCGCGCGCGAAGTGCTGCGCCTCGCCACGATCGGCAGCGCGCAAGTGCTCGGCCTCGCCGACAAGGTCGGCACGATCGAGCGCGGCAAACGCGCGGACATCGTGCTCATCGATCTGCAGCAACCGAAAGTACAACCGGTGTACTCGGTCGAATCCGCAATCGTCTACGCGGCGTCGGGAAGCTCCGTCGTCACGACGATCGTCGATGGCAAAATCCTGATGCGCCGCGGCGAGCTGCTGACGATCAACGAAAACGAAGTGATCCGGAAAGCCGACGAATATCGGCAGAAAGTCCTGCGCAGTCTCGCCACTCGGTAATGCGGAAACTCCTCGCCCCAACACTTCTTCTCGCTCTCGCGTGCGCGCCGGTCGCGCCGAAAACGGCGGTCGTCGCGCCGGCACCGCGGTTCGCACCCACCGGCGTTGCACAACGCGTGGTGCTCGTGTCGTTCGACGGACTCGGCGCCGATCAACTCGCGCGACAAACGAATCTCCCCGCGTTCGAATCGATGATTCGCGACGGCGCGGTCGCGCGCAGCATCCCGGTCAATCCCACCGTCACCGCGACGACGCACGTCTCGATTCTCACCGGCGCCGATCCGCAGAAGCACGGCATCGTCTCGAATCGATTTCACATCGCCGGCACCGCACCCGAAGTGACGACGCGCGGCATGGACACGACCATCGATGTCGAGACACTCGTCACCGCGGCGCGACGACAAGGCAAACGCGTCGGCGCCGTGACGTTTCCAACCGTCGATGCAACGAGTCCCGAACGCACCGCTGATTTCGGCATCGTGTGGAAGCCGTCGCTCACGCAGGCGAAGATCGTGAAGCTCACGCGCAACGACTTCAAACGCGAATGGGTGCCGCCGACGTGGACCGCGCGTCCGCAGCGCCGCGCCTCGTTCTCGCCGGTGATGCGCGCACGGGTCGAATGGCTTGTACCGAAGATCACGCGCAAAGACATTGACGTCGTCGCGTACGACACGACCGATGACGCGCGCGAGAACTACGACACATACGCGATCGAGACGAACGACGAAGAGTTGCGCACCGATGCGAACGGCTGGTTCGCAATCTCGCAGCAAACCGACAGCGGTCTCGCGGGCTCGTGGTCGAAGATTCTCGACGCGAACTCGTCGCTCGATGTGACGTTGTACTGGGGCGCGATCTCGCGCACGAACGCGTATCCCGATTCGTATCGCGATCGGCTCGATCGCGAAGTCGGGTTCTGGCCCGGAACTCCGGATGAGATGTCGGACATCGACGCCGCGGCGTTCGCGCAGCAGATCGATCGCATCGCCGACTTCGCCACGCGCGCGCAGACATTCACGATTCGCACGATGGATTTCGATTTGCTGCTCGCGTATCAGCCGCAGGTCGACGAAGCCCAGCACAACTTTCTCGGCTACGACGACAGTGTCATTCGCGCCGCGTTCGTCGCCGCCGATCGCGCGGTCGCCGCGATTCGCGCATCACTCGATCCATCGCGCGATGCGCTCGTCGTCACCGGCGATCACGGACTCATGACCTTCGATCGCGAAGTGCGCATCAATCGTCTGCTCGCCGAGCGCGGCTTCGCACCGCGGTGGCGCGGCTATGTCACCGGCAGCGTCGCCAATCTTTATCGATTCGATGCCACGGACGACAGCAACGCCGTGGTCAAGATGTTGACCGAATCCGGATTCTTCGAGCGCATCGAAAAAAAAACCGCCGCGCATCATCGCAACGCGGGCGACATCATCGTCACGGCATTTCCGAACATCGAGCTCTCCTCATCCGCGGAAGCGCCGGTCGTCGCGGAACCCGAATCGTACGGACATCACGGCGCGCTCAACACGTATCGCGAATTGCACACGCTGATCTTCGCGGTGGGACCCGGCGTGCCGCGCGGCTCGTTCGGCGAGATCTCACAAACGAAGATCGCGCGATTCGTTTCGGGACTGCTCGGGATGCAACCGCCGAACGCCGCGGAGTGACGTGAAGCGGCGGGCTCTCAGCCCGCCACTCGGAACGTCATCCATTCGGCGGGCTGAGAGCCTGCCGCTCCACTCAGTACTCGTCCATCACTTGCGGGAAGCGCCATCTCGCTTCCCGCAACTCTTCCTCGATGATGTCCTGCTCCGGCGCGTCCGCGAGTTGCGGCACCTCCCAGTTCGCAAGCCACATCGGATTCATGTACGGCAGCACGGCGATGTGCTCGAGGCGATACGACAGACCTCGCGCCGCAAGGCGTTCGTTGAGAAAAGCGACCACGTCCTTCGACGTCGGAATGTTGCTACTCATCGATCTTCAACTCTTTCATTTTTGCGGCCAGCGTCCGTGCCGAGATGCCCAGAGCCTCGGCCGCCTCATTGCGATTCTGCGTGCGCGACAACGCATCCTCGATCTTCATTCGCTCGACGACGCGCAGCGTTCGCTGCGTCGCCTCTTCGAGCGTTCCGGATAAATCCACCGCTTCCGCGAGCGCGTCATTGCGCGTCGCCGCAACACTGAGATCGCGCAACTCGATCGTATTGCGATCACACAGGATTGCCGCGCGCTCGATCGTGTTCTGCAACTCGCGAATGTTGCCGGGCCAATCGTGCGCGCGCAGCGCCGCGCGAGCTTCATCGGTGATGCGCAGACCAGGACGTCCGAGCTCGCGCGCGAAGCGCTGCACGAACGTATCGACCAGCGCATCGATGTCTTCGCGGCGCGCGCGCAACGGCGGCACAGTCACCGGAAACACATTGATGCGAAAGAAGAGATCTTCGCGAAACGCACCGCGCTTCACGAGCTCATCGAGCTGCCGGTTCGTCGCGCAAATCACGCGCACGTCGACGTCGATCGACGACGTACCGCCGATGCGCTCGAAGCGACGTTCCTGCAACACGCGCAGAATCTTCGACTGCACGCCGAGTTCGAGCTCACCGATCTCATCGAGAAAAATCGTTCCGGTATCCGCAAGCTCGAAGCGTCCGAGCTGACGCGCGGTGGCGCCGGTGAACGCACCTTTCTCGTGACCGAACAATTCGTTCTCGATGAGTGTCGAAGGAATCGCCGCGCAGTTGATCGCGACGAATGGACGATCGCGGCGCGGCGAGAGTTGATGAATCGCGCGCGCGAACAACTCTTTGCCCGTTCCGGATTCACCTTGCAGCAACACCGTCGCATCCGTCGGCGCGACGCGCTGAATCGCGTGCGACACCTCGACGATGCGCGGCGATTCGCCGACGATCGCCGGCAATCGATACAGCTTCTGGAACTCTTCTTTCAGCAGAAGATTCTCGAAGCGCAGCAGGCGATGCTCGCGCAAACGGCGCAGGAGCAGCGAGAGATGATCGACGTCGATCGGCTTTTGAATGAAGTCGTACGCGCCGAGCTTCATCGCCTCGACGGCATTTTCGATCGTGCCGAATGCCGTCATCACGACGACGGGACAATCGGGATCACTCTCCCTCGCCTGCCGCAACACCGAGATTCCATCGGCACCAGGCAATCGCAAATCGGTCAATACCGCGACGTACTTGCGCCCTTCGGCGAGCCAGCGCATCGCCTCCGCGCCATTCGATGCGACGTCGGGCTCGAACCCATCGCCTTCCGCCACTTCGCGCAGAAGCTGCCCGAGGGACTCTTTGTCTTCGACGATGAGCAGACGTTTCATAGGCCGAAATACGCGCGAATGCGCGACAACATCGATTGATGCACTTCATCTCGCGACGTTGTGCGCGCGGAATCGAGCGAGCCGCGTCGCTCCATCACGATCGCGGAGATCGCACTCGCGAGATCGGGATGATCGTGCAACACCGGCTGCAGCGCATCTTTCGCGATCTCGATGATGACCACATCGCCAAGCGCGACGACGTCCGCGGTTCGCGTCTCCCCCGTGAGCAGCGCCATCTCGCCAAAAAAATCCTCGGCATTCAATCGCGCCACTTCCTTGTCATTCACCTGAATCGATACCGAGCCCTGATGCACGATGAACATCGAATTGCCCTCGGTGCCGAAGCGAATGATCGTCTCGCCGGCGGAGTACACGTGCACGCGCGCGGCGTCCGCGATCAACGCTCGCGCGTCGTGTGAAAGCGGCTGGAAGATATCGACGCCGCTGATGCGCTGCAGGATTTCCTCGTGATCGGGATGCGCGCGTGTTTGCGGCGGAACGTAGCGCAGCACCGAGCGGATCGGATACGGAATCGGTACGTTGTTACGGCGCAGCGCGTACCACACGGCTTTGCGCACATTCGCATCGATCGTGTCGCGCTGCGAGTAATCGCGCATCCAGTATTTGATCTCGTACGTGATCGTCGAATCCGCAAATGCGGCGAGACGCGCGAAGGCCTTGAGCTCCTGCGCAACGCCGTGCACGTTCTCGACAGCCTGCGTGAGAATCGCGATCACTTCCGCGGGCGCGATGTTGTAGTCGACGCCAACCTGCAGCACGCGCGCGTTGAGATTGTTGCGTGGATAAACCTCGACGCGCTCTCGCGCCAGCATCGAGTTCGGCACGATGACGATGTTGTTGTTGAACGTGCGCAGACGCGTGCCGCGCCAGCGCACTGCTTCGACGACGCCGAAGTATTCGCCGCTGCGCACGACATCGCCGACTTCGAAACTGTCTTCGAGATGCAGCGCGATTCCGGCGAAGAGATTGCCGAGCGTTTCCTGTAACGCGAGCCCGAGGACCGCGGCGAGCACCGTGCCGGTCGCGAGGAAGCCGGTGATCGCGTAGTCGAAGATCGCCCACATTGCCCACGCGAAGAGGATGAGAAACAACGCGATGGAAACGATCTCGCGCAACAGCAGCGGAGCGCGCACCGCATTTTTGCGTGAGGCGAAAACGTCGAATGCGAGGAGATCGAGCGCGCGAACGAGGAAGAGAATCATCGGCAGCGTCGCGATGAAGAGCACGACGCTCTCGACGCGCTTCGGCTGCATGCCCGCGCTTTCGACGATGTGGTGGTTTGCGTGTGCGAACCAGTAAATGCCGATGAGTGCGGCGCTGAGAAGGAATGGAATCAGGAGGCGCGAGCCGCGCTTCACGACTCGCTCCTGCGCGCGCGGGCGATGCGCGCGAATTCGCGAACGCCGAGGAGCAGGTGGACGATGCCGACGCCGGAGACGAACCCGCGAACGAACGGATCATCGACGATCGCACCGATCGCCGCGATGTTGTGCAGCAGCGGATTCATCGTCCAAAGCCGCGTCCACGGAACGACGGTAAAGAACAGCCCTGCCTCCAGGCAGTACAGGGCAAAGAAAAGGGGCAATGACACGCGCGGATTGTAACGGTTCGGCGAAGGACGGATCAGCGTCCTTTCGACGATGAACCGTGTCTCTTCTGACAAAGAGATGACGAAGTGCGCATGCGCCGGGCTGCTGGCGATGGCGTTCCTGCTTGTCGCGTTGCCCGGCGCGGCGCAGCCTCGCGGTGCTCAGTTGCCACAGTCGTCGTCCGAAACCATCGGGCCGCTCGAGTTGGAACAGTCAGCCGCGTTGTTCGTCGGGATACGCGAGTTCCCCAACGATCGAAGCGTGACCGCCGTGCGGTACGCCGTCGATGATGCCGTGGATCTCGCGTACCTCTTCACACTCGATGCGAGAGTGCGACTCGTCGATGCTCCACGGGTCATTCTCGCGCTGTCGGGAGCGCCGGAAAAAGAGCAATCACGAATGCGGCTCGAAAACCTGAAAGCCGCAGGAGCGGAAGTACGCACTGCCGGACAAACGCAGATCCTCGCGGCCCTGGAGGAGCAGTCACAGGCCGCGGGAACAGGCGGGATGCTGATCGTCTCCTTCGCGACGCACGGAATCAGCGTCGATGGAACTCAATATCTGCTCACTGCAACATCGCTTCTGAAGCATCGCGAAACGTCGATCGCAGAAAGCAAAGTGCGCGACATTGCATCGCGTTCGGACGCAGCTCGCTCACTCATTCTCATTGACGCGTGTCGCGAGCGGTTGCGTGAGAATCAGCGTGGCGGCACACCGGATGAACAATCCATCGCGGCGCGACTGACCGCGCTTGCGACGACGCACGGTCAGGCCGTGCTCTCAGCCGCCGCGGTCGGACAGTACGCGTACGATGATGAGCGCCGAGGAAACGGCGTCTTCACAGCCGCGATCCTCGACGGCTTACGCTGCGGCGCATCGACGGACGCTCGAGGATTCATCACGGTCGACGCGCTGGCCTCGTACGTCGAGACACGCGTGCTGACCTGGATTCGAAAATACAAGAACGAAACCGTGAGCCACGCGACACAGGTTGCGACCGAAGGGAGCGTGAAGCAATGGCCTCTCGCGGTCTGTCCATCGTCGTCGCTGGCACGGTCGCGTTGCTGGATTTCGATCGCGTCCGCACCGACGAGCGCCAGCGTCCGCATCGACGGTCAGCGCGCGGGCTTCACACCAATCGTTCGCGAACTGCCGTCGGATCGCCATTCGCGCATCGAGATCGCGAAGGACGGATTTCAGACGCAGACGGTTTCGGTCGATTGTTCTTCTCAGGACACCTTCGTCGCGCTGACACCTCTGAGCGAGTTTTCCTTCGTGAAGGAGGATCCATTCGATAACAACCACAATGGTTGGTTTATCTCGATGGATCCCGCCGCTCCGGCGTGGCTCGCGGATGGCGTCTATCACCTGGGCTCAAAAAAATCCGAGTGGCGATTCACCGCGGTCGCGCCTCCGATCGACATGGAATCCGATTTCGAGGTTTCGGTCGATGCACGGCGTGAGCGCGGCGAGGCAGATGCGTATTACGGCTTTGTGTGGGGTCTGCAGAATGGCGACAACACGTATCTCTTCAGCATCAATAGCAAAGGCTATCTGCGACTCGGTGAGCTGCGAGCGGGCCAGGGTACGCCGATCACTGACGGGACCGTACACAGCGTGATTCGTTCCGAGGGAACGAATCAACTGAAGATCGTCCGACGCGGCAATCAGCTTCGCTTTCTCGTGAATGAGACCGTGATTTACACGATGCCGTTCCGGCCATTCTTCGGCCCGGGATTCGGGCTCGCGGCATTCGACGGTCCAATCGTCGTCGCGTACGACAATTTCGTCGTGAAAGGAACGGCGAAATAAAAAACGGCGGCCCGAAGGCCTCCGTTTTCATTCGCTTACATGCCGCCGTTGTCTTTTTTGATGTTGCCGCTCTCGCCGCGATTTCCGCCGCCGCTGCTTCCGCTGCTGCTGCTTCCGCCGCTGGAGCGGCTGGACGAACCGGACGAGGACGAGCTGCCACCGCTCGAGCGCGAGGACCCGCTGTCGTTCGACGGACGGCTCGGACGGTTGTAGTCGCGCGAGCCACCGCTGCTGCCGCGATCGTCGCGACGCGTGCTGCTGCCGCTACCACTGCTGCTGCCGCGGCTCGACGATCCACTCCCTTCGCTGCGCGGATAGATGCGTGCACCGCCGATGCGATCGATCACGCGACGCGGCACATCGCTGCTGCCGGTCGACGACGACGAACCATCATTCGAACGACGATCGGTCGTCGGCGTACGGCCCGACGAATCACCTTCGGCTGGTTCACCGCCGCGAACTTTGCTGCGCCACGAGTCGTTGCGAGATCCGCGACGACCGCTATTGCTCTCATCCGCGGGCGGCGGCGTGACCTGCTGCGGCGTATCGGAAGGACGCGATACGCGATCGCGCCATCCACCGCTGCCACGCGCACCACCTTCATCACCCGACTCATTCTCGCGACCGCGTGTGATGCCACCGCGCGAACCGCGATTCGCGTCCGGCTCCGATGGCGTTGGCGTCGTTGTGCCGCGATTGATCGCACCACCGTTGATCGGCGCGGGCGAGCCACCCGTGATCGGTGCAGGAGAGCCGCCATTGATCGGCGCAACGCTGCCACCGCGAATCGGTGCAGGTGAACCTCCGGCGATCGGCGCAACACCACCGCCGGTGCGATTGATGCGACCACCACCAACACCACCACGATAGTCAGGAACCGATGCAGTCGTCGAACCGCTGCCGGAAGTCGGCGAGCTCGGTCCAGTGCCGCGTGAACGCACGATGCGATCGCGCACGCCATTGCTGAGATTCGGATCGCGGCGGAAGTACGCCGTCATGTCCGGACCAGTCGCGGCGCTGTCATCGCCGCCAAGCCCGTGACGGCGAATCGACTCAGCAGGATCGCGAAGCTTGTCGCCCGTGAAGCGTGCGGGATTCGCGGAGATCGTGTCGAAACCACCGGTGTTGCGGCCGAGGCGATGTTTGATTGCATCAGTCGTCAGCGCGGCGCGATCGACGCGATTCGAAACGAGTCCCGTCGAATCGACGAACGTCCATGGACGAAGATCCATCTCACCCACGCGAATGCGGCCATTGAATCCGAAGCCGAAGTCCGCGTTGCGATACGGTCGATACGCCCAGTCGTAGTAGCCGCGATGGCAATCCCACCAACCGGCAGGCGCCCAGCCGACATATCCGGAGCCGTACCACCAGTAAACCCACGCGGGTGAGTATCCATAACCCGGGACCCACACCCATCCGTAATTCGTGTCATACGCCCAGCGGCCGTAGTGATATGTGCCCCAGCCCCATGGATCATAGGAAACCCACGTCAGGCAATTGTTGCGGCCGTGGTACCAGTAACCGTTGTAGTACGGACGCCAGCCGACCGAAACCGTCGGACGCCACGACCAGCCGATGCCGGTGACGAACACCCAGCGGCCGTGATCGTCGAGATCATCGGTCCAGTAACCAAGGCGGCGATCGACGTAGCGATTGTTGTAGTTGTCGAAGCGTTCGGCGCGCTTGAGGAACCAGCGCTCAAAATCATCGGCGGCGAGGCTCTGATCGCCGGCGAGATCGTAAACGCCGCGATCATCGATCGACGCGGACTCACCGCGACGAAGACGCGTTGCGCGCTGGCGCGTACGAATCTCAATCGAGCCATCGAACACAACGACGCGATCGCGGCCTTGCGGATCCGTTTCGACCGAGTACACGGATTCATGTTCGGCGACGTAGCTCGCGTTCTCGGTGTCGAGGCGAACGTGATCGCGACCGAGGTCGGTGCGCTGAATGGCGACCTTGCCGTAGCGGAGTTTGGCGACGGTTTCATCGGCATCGCCTTCGTATGAATCGAGGATCGATTCGAAGCGAAGCGCGGTCGCGCTATCAATGCCGAGGATATTTCCATCCGACAACCGCACCTCGGTGCGTCCGCGCCGCGATGTGACGATCTCGTCTCCCGGATAGATCGGAAGATTGCGACGGCCTTCGATCTCGCGGCCGTCCTCGCCCGACGTGACCATCGTGCCGCCATCGTCGTACGAGATGAATGACTGATGACGATCATCCGCCGCGAAGGCGGGCAGCGCCATCAGAGTAGTGAAGAGGAGGAAGATGCTGGCTTTTCTCATGGGACTCTCCTGCAGCCGGATCGCTCCGGTTGCGGCCGACATGCCACGCTACGGTTCAGTATTCCGCTCGTTGAATCAACGACTTAGCCGCGGCAGCGGATGACGGCATGTCCTCAATCCGAGACTGGCGTCATCAACTTATGACGTTGCGTTACGTCCCGTACTGAAGCCGGCTCGCGAGGATGTCCGGCAATCCCGCCTTCAGGATCGACTGCTGCGTCTTCTCGACGTCGTACGCGACGCGGAAGTACTGCACCGTACGTTTGTCAGTATCGAGAATGATGCAGGCCGCCGCGGGATTCCGATCACGTGGCTGTCCAACCGAGCCCGGGTTGATGAGATAGCGATGACCGGGCTCGAGTTTTACGGTCGTTTCCTCGCGAACGGCGAAGCCGCGAACGTTGTGATCGGCATCGAGCGAGAACACCGCGGGCAGATGCGTGTGGCCGAAAAGAATGATCGGCGCATCGAACAACGCCATCACCTGCGCGGCGTGATGCACGTTGAACACGTACTCGTCTTCGTCGTACGGCGAGCCATGACAGAGCATCACGTTTTCGTGCATCAGCGGACCGACGATGAGATCGCGAAGAAAGTGTCGATTCGGAGCGCTGAGTTTTTCGCGCGTCCAGAGCGCGGCCGCTCGCGCGGCGTTGTTGAATCCGGACGCGTCATCGAGTCCCGCGGCCACGCGGTCGTGATTGCCGCGGATGTACACCTTGCGCCGTTTCATCGTGCGCATGACGTCGAGGATCTGATTCGGTTGCGCGCCATAGCCGACGAAATCGCCGAGGCAGAGAACCGTGTCGTACTTCTTGCGTTGCATGCGCTTCATCACCGAGCGCAGCGCCTCGGCATTCGCGTGAAGATCGCTGAGAACGAGCGCTCTCACGCGCGCCTCCACACCGATCGTTTCGCGGCTTCGAGCACGTTCTTCGGCAACTCGAGCACGAGGCGTTCCACGATCTCGACCGGTGTTTCTTCTTCGCGAATCTCGATCGTGATGTCCGACATGCGGTAGTAACGAATGCGATTCGCGTAAAGCTCGTGCGTCGAAAGATCGTCGCGAAACAGAGGACGATCATCTTTCGTGCTCACGCGCGAGCGCAGCAGTGCGTACGGCGCGGAGAGATAGATCGACAAGCCTTCGCTCTGGATGAACTGAATGTTCTCGTCGAACGTGAACGTGCCACCGCCGGTGGCAACGACCGCCGCTTCGAGGTGTTTCGTCGATCGCAGCAGATCGCGCTCGCGTTTGCGAAAGTACGATTCGCCGTGCTGCGCGAAGAGCTCGCGAATCGTGGTTTTCTCCGCCGATTCGATCAATTCATCGAGGTCGAAGAACGGCGCGTCGATACGCGTCGCGAGCTCGCGGCCGATCGTCGTCTTGCCCGCTCCCATGAACCCCACGAGGTAGATCTTCATCGCTGAAGCACCAATTGTAGGGTGAGAACCGATTTCAACGCGCTTACAGCGAGAACTTGTCCATGAACCGCGTGGAAATGTCGCCGCGGATGAACTGCTCGTTGTTGAGGATCGCGCGATGCAGCGGGATCGTGGTTTTCACACCTTCGACGACGAATTGCTCGAGCGCACGGCGCGCGCGAGAGATCGTTTCCATCCGATCCTTGCCGCGCACGACGAGCTTCGCGAGCAGCGAGTCGTAGTGAGGTGGAACCATGTAGTCGCGATAGATGTGCGTGTCGACGCGAACTCCGGGACCGCCAGGAAGATGAAGCTCGCGAATCTTTCCGGGATTCGGTGCGAAGGTCACGGGATCTTCGGCGTTGACGCGGAACTCCATCGCATGGCCGCGCAGACGGAACTCGCCCTGCGGTACGGATAGCGGCTCACCTGCCGCCACGCGAATCTGTTCCTTCACGAGATCAACGCCCGTGACTTCCTCGGTGACCGGATGCTCGACCTGAATGCGCGTGTTCATTTCCATGAAATAGAACTCGCCATCCTGGAAGAGAAACTCAATTGTGCCGGCGTTGACGTAGTTGACCGACTGACAGAGCCGGATCGCGGCATCGCCCATGCGCTGACGAATCTCCGGCGTGAGCGCAGGCGATGGTGATTCTTCGATGAGCTTCTGGTGGCGGCGCTGGATCGAGCATTCGCGCTCGCCGAGGTGAACGACGCGGCCGTGCTGATCGGCGAACACCTGAATCTCGATGTGACGCGGACGCTCGAGATACTTCTCGAGGTACACCGCTCCATCGCCGAATGCGCGCTCCGCTTCGTTGCGCGCCGTGTCGTACTGCACCTGCAGTTCATCCTCGGCCCAGCAAATACGCATGCCGCGACCACCGCCGCCTGCTGCTGCTTTGAGAATGACGGGATAGCCAATCGACTTTGCGACTTCCGCTGCTTCTTCGACGGAACGAATCGCGCCTTCGCTGCCGGGGATGATCGGCACGCCCGCGCGCTTCGCGGTTTCACGCGCACGCGCTTTGTCGCCCATCAAACGAATCGCTTCGGGCGGAGGTCCGATGAACGTGAGCTGACATTCGGAGACGATCTCCGCGAAATGCGCGTTCTCCGAAAGAAAACCGTAGCCTGGATGAATGGCATCGGCGCCGGTGATCTCCGCGGCGGCGATGATGCTGGAGATGCTCAGGTAACTCTGCTTCGATGCGGGCGGACCGATGCAGACATCGTCATCGGCGTAGCGAACATGGAGCGAATCGCGATCCGCCTCCGAATGCACGGCGACGGTCTTGATGCCCATCTCCTTGCACGCGGCGATGACGCGCAGTGCGATCTCGCCACGGTTGGCGATCAGAATCTTCGAGAACATGCGCGCGGACTATACCTTGACGGCGAAGAGCTTCTCGCCGTATTCGATCGGCTGTCCGTTCTGCGGATAGATCGCCGTGATCACGCCGTCGATATCGGACTCGATCTCGTTCATCAGCTTCATCGCCTCGACGATGCACAGCACCTTGCCTTTGGTGATGCGATCGCCGACGTTCACGAACGGCGCAGACTCGGGATTCGGTGAGCGATAGAACGTGCCGACGATCGGCGACGTGATGATGTGCAGCCCTGTCGTATCTTCCTCGGCCGCTTTTTTCTCCGCGGCTTTCGGCGCTTCCGCCGACGGCGCAGCGGTGAGGGTCATGGGAATCGGAGAGACCGAAGGTGCTTCGACATACGCGTGCGCCGGCGTCGTCGACTTGCCTTCGATGCGGACTTTCGTGCCCGCCTGTTCCACTTCGACGCTGCCGATTCCACTCTCGGCGACCTTGTCGATCAGTTCCAGAATTTCTTTGAAATTCAACTCGCTACCTCTCTCAAATCAACTCGTCACGAAGCATGTACTTCGCCTTCGACAGCTCGTACCGCGCCCGGCCGTAGTTGCCGTCCGGCGTGAGGACGAGGAGGATGTAGTACTCGGGCGTTACCTCGGAGAGAAATGTAATGTACTTCTCCGTCACGAGCGAGAACTGCAAGACTTCGCCCGTATTCAGCTCCGTGTTCGTGTGACGAATCGACTTCACGAAGCTGCCGAACTCCGCGCCGAGGATATCCAGCGGCACGGCGACGTCGGAGCCTACCGTTTCCACCGCGATTCCGTCCAGCCCAATCAAGCTGACGGCCAGCGCGCCTTCGACGCGATCGCGCACTCCGCTGAGAACGCGCCTAAACACGACTCACCTCACGCTTCGAAACTTTCGTGAGCCAGCGCTCGAGACGATCGATGCGATTGTCGTTCGCCGGTTCGGCTGCGACAGGCGCTGCGATTTCCGCCGAAGCTTCCGGCTCTGGTTCTGGTACGGGCAGCGTCAACGCCGAGAGTTTCTCGCGCACGACGTCGTTGTTCGGATCGCGCGCGAGGATGTGCTCGTAAATCGTCTTCGCGTCTTCGATGAGTCCCTGACGCGCGTAGAGATCGGCCATCGTGAGCGTGTCGGTGAGCTCCTGCTGCACGGGCGCTGGCGCAGCAACTGGTGCGAAGACGTCCGCTTCATCGAACTCCGATGACGTCGTCACCGGCGTCGCGACTTCAGCAGCTTCCGGCGGGAACTCGACGTGAATGCCGATCGGCGATTCGATCGCGAGTGCATCCGCGATCGCGCTCGGTGCTGGCTCTTCGAATGGACTGTCTTCGTGTGCCGCGAGCATCGGCTCGAAATCGCCGGTCGCGAGATCGCGAGACTCGTTGTCGTCCAGTGCGAACGGCGGAGTCGTGCGATCGAACGGAGAGTCTTCGGTGAACGCGTCGCGCGCTTCAACGACATTCGATTCAACCGGCAGCGGAACTTCCGTCGTCTCTTCGATCGTGTTGTCGTCGAATGCGAACGGAGCCGCGGTTTCGATCTCGGGCTCCGCTTCGAACACGCTTACCTGCGGCGGATGAATCTCGTACTCGAGTCGCTCGATCGTGAGTCGCAGATCTTCGTCTGTCGGCAGAATCGCGTGAACGAGCTTGTACTTCTTGATCGCTTCGACTTTCTCGCCGAGGGACATGTACGCGTCGGCGAGGAGACGCGCGGCGACGACGTTACCGGGATCGAGTTGCAGCGCCGTGTTGAGCGCATCGACCGCGTCGTGATCGTTTCGCTGCTCGCGCAGCACACGACCGAGACTCACCCACGCCGCGAGATACGTCGGATAAACCGTGAGTCCCTGACGCAGCACCTGCTCCGCTTCGGCGTACTGCCCTCCGCGGCGCAGTTCTTCCGCGAGTTGGTAGAACAGACGGCTCTTCGGATCCGTCTTGAGTCGGAATCGAAGTTCTTCGATTTTCGGATTCGTCGCCGGCTGAGCCATTCGGGACCTGAATTCTAACTGCGCCAGACGCGAACCGCCCCGACAAAGCGGGGCGGTTCGTCTCGTTCGTTTTGGAAATTCGAAATTACACGCCGGTACCGCTGAAGCAGAACGTCATGCCCGGTGTATCCGGATCGTTCGAGTTGATCGTGATCGTTCCGTCGAATGAACCAGCCGCGGCAGGATCGACGGTGACCGTGAATGTCGTGCTTCCCTGCGGCTGAATCGTCGCGGAGTTCGGAGCGACCGTGACCGACGCGTTGGTCTGCGCCGTGACCGCGACGTTGCTGATGATCAACGGCTGGCCGCCGTTGTTCAACACCGTGAACGTCGTCGTGCCCGTGACCGTACCGGCGGCCGTGATCGCGCCCATGTTCGTGCAAGGCGGAGTCGTCGGCGTGAGCACGGCGTTCGGCGGCGGCGGCACCGTGCAGCTCGTGTCTGCCGGATTGACGGTCAGCAACGAGGCCGCGGTGTCGGTGCAACCCGTGCCGACATTGGTGTACGTGAGATCGAGTGCGATGCCGACGAACTGCGTGCCGACGACATTGCCGATCGTGCATGCGCGCGTCGGGAAGGTGAAGCCGGTCGGTACCGCGACAGTGAATGTCGCGTTGCCGTTCGCGTCGAAGGTCGTGCTGGTCGGGCTGACCACGCGATCGCCAACACGCAGACGATTGACGCCAGGTTGTGCGTTCGCAACAAGGATCCCGATGTTGCTGCCCTCAGTCACCGGATTCGGCGACGCGCTGACGATGGTCGGACGTGGAACGCGATACGTGAACGAAGGTCCACTCGCGGTGTCGCCATTCACGATGTTCGTGACGCTTACCGGACCCGTGCGATCTCCGCAAGTGGTGAGCGCGACGCCGCTCGTCAACGCGATGATGCGCGTACCGCTGACCGAGATCGGCTGCGCGGCAACGCCGCCAATCGTGATCGCGACCGGCGCGAGGAATCCGACGCCGTCGATCTGCACGCGCGTACCGCCGGTGTAGAGACCTTCGGTCGGACCGACCGCGGTGATCTGCACGGCCGCAACGTAGCGATATCCGGCGGAGACGATTGCTTCGGTATTCGATGCGATGTTCTTGACGCGAACGTCGACCGGGCCAGTGACGACGCCCGATCCGTCCGGTGCGGTGCTTCGCGCATCCGGCGCAACAACGATGATCTCGCTGTAGGTGACCTGCACGACGCGTGCTTCCTGCCACGCGCCGGTCGCACCAAACATGACCTGCACCGGCGATTGGAAGCCGGAGCCGAAGATCTTCACTTCGGTGCCGCCCGTGACCGGACCGGAGTTCGGAGAGAGCGTCGAGATGACCGGCGTGAGTTGTTCGTTGCGGAACGTGACGAGGTCATTCGCCGTCGCACGTTGTTCGCTCGACGAGCCCACTTCGGTGATGACGATGATGTCGGCGACGAGCTGCTGGCCCGCGCCGAGGTTCACGCTCGGCGTAACCACATCGATCGTCGTCGGCGTAACGCTGGAGACCGATGCTTCCACCGGAAGCGGCAGACCGACGTCGAACAGCACGCGCACCGGAGCTTTGAAGTTCGTGCCGTTGATGCGAATGGTCTCGCCGCCGGACGGACGCAGAACCGATGGAGTCGCGGAGGAGATCGTCGGTTTCAGATCGAGCGGAGGATCGACGATCGGCTTCGCGCTGAACACGACGTCGACCGTGCGGCTGACGTTATTCACTGTCGCCTGCACGCGAATCGTCGCCGCGCTCGTCGCAGTCAGCGTGATCGTAGCCACGCCGTTCGTCGTCGTCTTGATGATCGAGGTGCCGCCACCATCGAGCACGCCGCCGTTCGACACGAACTCGACCGCGGTGCCGTTCGGAACGGGAGCGCCGTTCGACGTCGCCGTCGCGGTGATGGTGACGATCGAGTCGATCACCGGATTCGAGTTCGAAGTCGTGAGCGTGACGGTGGAGCTCACGGGCGGAGGTGTACCACCGCCGTTGTTCCCACCGCCGGGCGCGGGTGCAGTCGGGGACTCGCCTTTACAACCGGCGAAGAGTGCAAGGATCACAAGCAACGCGACCCACGATTTCCGCCATTTGAACGTTTTCATGTCAGATCTCCCATCCAGCGGCAACACACTCACCCTCACGCGCGGCTATTTCTGGCACCCGCCGCAGTCGAAGCAGAAGTCCAACGGGAATCGCGTGGCGTCGTAGACATTGTCGCCACCGAGGGTCTCGCCGAAGATTTCCACGATCACTTCCATCTTGATCACCGGCCGGCCCGTCTGCGGATCGCGACCGCCGTTCTGCGGCAGCAGCGCCGCGAACGGAGCCTGATTCAGCGCATCGCCTTCGAGAATCGTGAAGGTCGACATCGTCGAGCTTCCACCGACGTTGATCAGCGTATCCATCGAGCGAACGAACGGCGCCGGCACCTGCGTGCCACCGTCGGTGCGCTGATACGAAACGCGATAGCGCGTCGCACGCACCTGCACGAAGTTGCCGGTCGCATTCTCGCTCTTCGGAATGACCTGCATGTTGATCGTGCCGACGTTCTGATCGCAGTCCGCATCATCGTTTGGAGCGAAGTCGATGATCCGCAGATTCTGCGTATTGGTCACGACCAGTTTGACGGGAGCGGCGTCGTCCGTGAGCTCCCCGCTGCAGCTCAACATCGAGCTCGCGAGCAGGATCACTGCAACGAGCAACAGGTTCTTTTTCATGGTGTTCATACTCCCCTCCCGGCCTAGCCACGCACGATGCGCGGCGTGATGAAGATCAGCAATTCGTCATGCGACGTAGTGACGTTGTGCGAACGGAACAGCGCACCCACGACCGGAATGTCTTTGAGGACCGGAACCCCGGTGTTGCCCGCGTTCTCACGCGTGACGTAGATGCCGGCGATCACCGCCGTACCGCCGTCGCGCACCATGAGTCGCGTTCTGGCCTGACGCGTGGTGAGCGGTGTTCCCGCCGCACCTTCGATCGCGAGACCAGTCACCGGTTCGTTCTTCTGCACCGAGATTTCCATGATGACCGTTCCGGCCTCCGTGATCTGCGGCGTGACCTGAAGGCTCAGCGTCGCGTCGAGGTACTGCACGGTCGTCGTGAAGTTGATGCGCGTCTGATACGGAATCTGGAAACCGCTCTGGATCGAGGCAGCTGAATTGTCCTGCGTCGTCACGCGCGGTGCGCTCACGACTTTGACGAAGCCTTCGTCTTCCGCCGCGGCGAGTGCGAGATCGAGATTGAACGTACCGAGAACATCGGAGAGCGAGACCGAGAACAACTCGCGGCCCGAGGCGAATGCGAATGGACCGCCGGTGAAGCCGACGCGGTTCGGGAACACGAGTCCCGTGCCGGTGCCGGTCGCCGGATCGAGCGCGCCGTCAAAGCCCCACTCGACGCCCCACTGCTTCGCGAACGTACGCGCGCTTTCCACGATGCGCGCCTCGATCATCACCTGACGTGTCGGCACGTCGATCGTGGTGATCAGGTTCTGCATCGTGCGCAGGTACTCGGGGATCTCACTGATGATGAGCTGATTGGTACGCGTGTCTTCGATGATGCGCGCGCGCTTCGATGCGATCTGCTTGAGCAGGTTCGCGGTGTCGTTCGCGCGTGCGTACGAGAGTTTGAAGCTGAGCGTGATCAGAGGAACCGACTCGCGTTCCTTGTCGGCGATGTCCGCGTTTGCTTTCGCTTCCGCGGAGATGCGCTCGAGCGTACCGATGCGCATCACATTGCCTTCGAGCACGTACGTGAGTCCGTTCTGGCGGAGGATCAGATCGAGTGCCTGGTCCCACGGAACGTCGACGAAATCGACCGTGACCGAACCGGTGACGCCCGGATCGATCGCGATGTTGAGACCCGTGATCTCCGCGAAGGTGCGGAGCACGTCTTTGATGTCCGCGTCTTTGAGGTTCAGCGAGATTGGCTCGCCGTTGAACACGCGCGGACCGCCGCTCAGCGTGCGTGACGTTCCGGAGAGCGTGCGCGCCGCGTTGCTGGTTGTATCCGGTGTCGTCGTTTCGCTGAAGACGTCTTCGCGTTGCTGCGGCGGCGCCTGATCGACAGGCGCGTTGATGACTTTGCGCGCGCCCTTCGATGCAGACGCCTGCTGCGCCGGCGGCATCTTCCAAGCCGGTGCGTTGTCCGCGACTGTCGGAACGCGTGCCGGAATGTCATCCGCTTCCGCGATCTGAATCGGCTTCGCGTTCGCAGGCTTCGTTACTGGTGCAATCGGCGTCACCGGTGCAGGTGCCGGCGCGGGAACAATCGGTTCGTCGATTTGCGTCGTCGCGATCGAAACCGGCTGCGGCTTCGACACCGCGGGCATCGCGCTGCCACCGAATGCGACGCGCAGTGCGGCGCCGTCTTCGATGATGTCGTACTGCGACTTCTGTGCGAGATCGATGACCACGCGCGCGACGGTCGGCTGGAACTGCGCGACACGAACGCGCTGCACGACGTCGTCATCAACACTGACGCTGTTCTTCGCAACCGCGTTCTTCACGCCATCGAGATCGATGACGAGACGCGACGGATTCTCGAGTCGGAATGCTTTGTACTTCAGCGCGCCGTCACCGGCGATGCGCACTTCGACATTCCCGTTGGCGGTCTGGGCGTCGATGGATTTCACGGAACGCGCGCGCGGGAGCGATGCGGTGTTGCGCACCGGCTCGGCCGCCGCGTACTCCTGCACCGGCTCGACGCGCGCAACCGGCTCCGCGACTTCTTCGGCCGGCGCGGGAAGCGGCTCGACACTCGAAGCCGCGGGTTCATTCGATGCAACGGCAGGAACGACGGCCGGGAGAACATCGACGGCCGGCGTGGTTTCGTGAACGGCGATGGCGGTGGCCGGGATCGAGACGATCACGGAATTCTCAGCCGCGGAGACTTCGGGCAGAAGCGAGTCGCTGAGGCGGAAGGTGACTCGGGTAAGGGAGCTGCCCATCTCGGTGACGTCGTCCGCCGAAATGGAAGCGACAGCCGGAGGAAGCGTGGCCGGAATCGCGAGGGAAGAATCGCGGCTGGTGCCCGTCAGATCGACGACGAACACGCCCGGCGACGGGCTGTACGAGGTGTATGCCGGAGCGCCACTCGTTCGCAGCACGACGAGAGACCCTTCGACCTCGACGCCGCGCAACGCGATCGCCGACGGCAGGGCTTCTGCCTTGACCGGCTTGTCCGCTTTGCGGCCCCAAAGCCGGGCCTCGGCACTCGCTCCTATGAGGAGCAGGCCGGCAATCAGCAGGATTCGCTTGGCTCTTCTCATACTTCCCACCTTCACCATCTCGCCCTCCACTCGCCCTTCACCATCACCGCGCGTCACCGCCGGGGCGCCGTTGCCGGCGCCAGATCCTTGACGACCTCGCGATAGCGCTCGATACGAGTCGGATCATTGACTTCCTGCCGGAAAACCACTGAGCTCGGAGTAATTCGAATTACTTCGCCGTCGAGGACTTTGTCCCCGACGCGCAGCAGATGTCCTTTGTTGTCGGGACCGTTGATCATCGCCGTCAGCCCCTGACGCGTTTTGAAAATGCCCTGCAGCTTCATCTCGTCGATCAGGAAACCCGGCACGCCCGGAGGACGCTGTCCCGGTTCCAGCTTCGGCGACGGACCGATGAGCGAACGGAACGGATCGCGGCGTCCCTGCGGATCGTAGCGATACGTATCGGTCGTCGTCGGTTCTTCGAGAATTTCCTCGAGCGTTTTCTGCACGTCCGACGCGGTCGTCGTCGCACTCGAATCCGTCGACGTGGCCGTTGTGGTGGACGGAGTCTGCGCGACGACGCTGGCGACGGTCGCGAGCACGATCAGAAGTGATGCACCGAAGTTGCGCTTCTTCATCGTTTCCCCTACTGCCCACCCGGTTTGGATTCACCCGCCGGCGCAGCTGCATCCGGCGGCTCGATGTAGACGAATGTCTTGGCCACGAAATCCGACGAGATCGTCTTCATGTCCTGACTCGGCAACGCGTTGATCGAGATCTGCTCGACGTTCATGATGCGCGAGAAGTTGCCGAGGCGATTGAAGAGGATCGCGAGGTCGTGATAGCGGCCATCGACCGACACGGAGATCGGCCAATCAACGTACGGATCGGTCGACTGCGTGTTGAGCGGCGGGAACGACAGACGCCGCAGCGTGAACTCGCCCTGGTCGACCAGCGATTTGATCTTCTTGATGATTTCTTCCGTGTTGCGGCGCGACGGCAAAATGCGGCGCAGTTTCTCGAGCTCGAGCTCGAGGCGCTTCACTTCTTCGCGGAACTGCGGGAGCTTGCGCTCGGCCGCACGTCCCTGCTGAATCTTTCGTTCGAGCTCCGCGATCTGATTGTCGGCGTCGCCGATGTCCTGTTTGATTTTTTTGACGACGAGCGTCTCCGTGCCGTACAGGATCGCGGCGATGAGAAGAATTCCGACCAGCAGGCCGACCCACCAGGGCTTATCGTCGAGTGTGAGAGCCATTCAACGTTCTCCTGCTACTGCGTGGCCGCCGTCGAAGTTGCCGCCGTCGTCGTATCCGCATCGTCGTCCGGCGTGCCCGAAGGCGCCTTAGCCGCGTACGTGAAGGCGAAATTCATGTCGAACTGATAGACGATCGGCGTTTCCGAGACTTTCGTCATCGCGCCCACCGTCGGCTCTTCGAAGTACGGATCGTTCTTCACGTTCTCGATGAAGAGCGCAATCGCATTGGGATTGAGACCGCGGCCGTTCAACGTCACGCGTCCGCCGCTGATCGTCATGTTGTCGAGCCAGACCAGATCGGGAAGATCTTTGCTGATCTGATCCATGATGCGGACCGGACCCTTCTGGTTCTGCTTCAACTTGTTGATGAGATCAATGCGCTGCTGGAGGCTGTCCTTGCGCTTCTGGTAATCCTCGACTTCTTTGATGATTGCCTCGAGCTTTTGCGCTTCCTGCGTGCGTGCCTCAATGACTTCCTTGCGTTGCGTCAGCTCGCGCTTGTTCCAGAACCAGTAGCCGAGGGCACCAAGAACTCCGAGCAACGTCAGCACGCCGATCAGAATGTTGTTGATGCTCGTACCGCCACCGGGTCCTGCCGTGGCTGCCGCCACCGCCGGAGCAGCGCCTGCTCCACGGACCGCCCGCCCTTCCCGCACCAAATTGATCTTGATCAAGCGTCCCCCAACTTCCGTATGGCCAGGCCGACGGCTATTGCCATACTCGGCGCAATCTCAGCCAGTTCTTCGGGGTTGAACTGACTCTCGTCGACGGTGATTTTTCGGAAGGGGTCCATGATCGCCACCGGGATGCCGAACTTGTCGCGAAGAATCGCGTCGAGGTTCAGCACGCCGGAGCCGCCGCCGGCGAGAACGATCTCGTCGACGCGCTCGGCACCCGAGGTCGCGGTGAAGAAATCGAGCGTCTTCCGCAGCTCGCCCGCGAAATCTTCAGAGACCGAATTCAGGATCGGAATGACCTGCTGAATCGTGTAGTCCGCGACCGGCTTGCCACGCTTCAGCTCTTCGGCCTGCTCGAAAGACAGACTCAGCTCGCGCTGAATCGCATCCGTGTACTGATTGCCGCCGAACGTGATGTCACGCCAGAACATCGAAGTTCCGCCGGAAAGCACGTTCACGTTCGTGACCGATGCGCCCACGTTCACGAGCGCGAGGACTTTTCCATCCTCGACCTCGTAGTTGGTCTCGTAACAGTTCTGCAGCGCGAACGCATCGACGTCGACGAGAACCGCGAGCTTCCCGGTCTGGCTGATCACCGACGTGTAGTCGTTGATCTTTTCCTTTTTGACCGCGACGAGGATGACGTCGATGTTGTCGCCCGATCCCGGAGTATTCAGCGGGACGTAGTCGAGATTGACGTCATTGATGTCGAATGGGATGTATTGCTCGGCTTCCCACTGGATCGATTCGGCGAGCTCTTCCGGCGACATCGCAGGCAGCGTGATCTTCTTGATGATCACGCTGTGCCCGGAGAGCGAAGTCGAGTAATTGGAATTCTTTACGCCGTGATCCGTGTTCAGGCGCTGGATCGTCTCGACCACCATGGACGAGTCCATGATGGAACCGTCGACGATGGCCTCTGGCGATAGCCGCTCGGAACCGAGCTTGACGAGCGAGTAGCTCCCGCCTTTTTTGTCTTTCAGCTCGACCAGTTTGACCGCTGACGAGCCGATATCAAGGCCGACGACATTTTTGCTCTTTGAGAAGAACACCGCTCACCCCATCCATCTCACACTCACTTCTCACAGGCTCGGGTATAGGAAAGGTGCAGCGAAATTACAACGTTTAATTTTTGGTGTCAACTCTACAGGATTTGGATAAGTGACACGATTACGCGTGTTTGCGGGGCGTGAACCGATGCGGCGGCTTGCGCACAGCGGGGTGGCTGACTACAATTCACGCCTTTCGCGTTATTTGACGATGAGTCTGCAACCAGTGCTCCTGCGGCCGGTTGCGAATGAAAAAGGGAGTTCTACGATGGCCAAGATGTGCGAAGTTTGCGGCAAGGCACCGGTTTTCGGTAACCGGGTCAGCCACGCCCACAATGTGTCCAGCCGCCGCTGGATGCCGAACCTCCAGCGCGTGCGCGTGATGGTTGGCTCCGCGGTTCGCCGGATGCAGGTTTGCACCCGCTGCATCCGCTCGGGCGCGATCAAAAAGGCGGCTCGCTAAGAGCATGGACAGGCGCGAGCGCCTGTCCTCGTCAATTCCGGAGGACGGGCCAGCGCGCCTGTCCTCCTCCCCCGTCCTGCTCGCCTTCGCCCGCTTCCTCTCCATCGCGGGCAATCCACTCTTCCTCACCCCGATCACGGTCTTCGCCACGTTACAGAGCTGGCGCTGGTCGATCCTCGTCGCACTCACGACGACGGTTCCGCTCGTTGCCATCATTCGTCGCAACGTGCGCCGCGGCACGTGGAGCGATTTCGACGTCTCGCGCCGCGATCAGCGCCTCGGCCTGTACGTCGCCGGCCTCTTCACTCTGCTTCTCGCCGTCGGCGTTTTTTACGTGCTCGATGCGAGTCCGCGCATGATGCGCGCACTCATCGCCGGATTTCTGATGCTCGCCGCCGGCATCCTCGGGCATCGTTTTCTGAAGACGTCGATGCACATGATGTTCACGACCTTCTGCGGCGTCCTGATCGTCTGGCAGCATCCGCGGTCGGCACCGTTCGTGATCGTGTTCATCGCGCTGCTCGGATGGTCGCGCCGCTATCTCGATCGCCACACCTGGACCGAGATCGTCGCAGGCACCATGATCGGCATCGCGGCCGGCTGGTTCACGATCGTCTGAAACATCGCATTTGCATCGCGGGTGAAAAAAGCGCCACGCTACACACAAAAAAACTCCGGCCGTGTCCTTCTAATCAAATGGGTATTGTCTGCGACGCGGACGATTTCGTTATTCTCCGAGTCCGCAGAGCCGCTTGTGGGAGCGCTCGATGTCGGATCAAGCCGTAATCGCGACGCCGTCGGAACGCCTGGAGGCGATCTATCACGCGCACGCGCCGCTGCTGAAGGCGACGGCCAAATTGCGCTATCGGATCCCTCCGGGTGACGCCGAAGCACTCGTTCATGACGTATTTGCGTCATTCCTGGAACGTCAACCGCTGGTTCAGGACATCCGCGCGTACCTTTTGGTCGCGATCAATCACGCCTGTAAGTACTACTGGAGAAAAAGAAAGTACGAGGCGCCTCTTTTGCCGGAGCACGACGACACGCTGGATGACCGCACGACCATCGGGGTGGATCGCTGGGCGATGCATCTCAGTCTCGGTGCCACGCTTGCGCAACTCGGCGAAAAGTGCAGGGAAACGTTGAAACGTTACTATATTCACGACGAGAAGCCGGACGCGATCGCGCGCAGCATGGAAACCACGCCCGGATACGTGTTCCAACTGCTGCACTCGTGCCGCAAGCGCGCACGCGACATCTATCGAAGGCTTACGGAGCCGGCGCCATGACGCACTACACCGAAGACGAACTCGCGCGCTACGCGTTCGACCCCGATTCGTTCGAACGCCGTAGCGCGCTCGAAGAACATCTGCGCACGTGCGCCGACTGTCGCGAGACGGTGGATTTCATCCGCACGCTCGACGGCGCCCTGTCGGACGAAACTCCGTGGGACGTCGCCGAGGATTTCAAATCCGCCCAACCGCTCCCCAAATCTCTCTCCGATCTCGCGGACAAAATCCACGACGAGCAATCCCAGGCCCGCGAGCTCCTGCAGCCCTTGCTCGAATCCCTCGACACCTTCCGCACCACGACCATCGAAAACGACCCCCGCTTTCACACCTCGGGCGTGGTGCGGGTTTTGGCGGAAGCCGCGGAAAAACTGCGGCAGAAGCAGCCGCTGTTTGCACTGGCATTGGCGGATGCAGGGATCGCAATTGGTCGCGAGCTGCTGAAGAAGCAGTCGCTGCGTAGTGCATCGTATTTAGGCGATGCGTGGAAAGAACGCGCCATCGCACTCGGCATGATCGGAAAGTTTCGTGAAGCCGAGGAGGCGGCAGGTCGCGCCGTTGAGCATTACCAATCGGATCCTCTCGCCACCGACCACGATCTCGCAGTGGTACAAATCGTTCGCGCCAACCTCTGTGTGGAGACCGATCGCCTCGATGAGGCGCAGCAACTCGCGTCGTCGGCCGCAATCAAATTTCGATCGTTCGGCGATACAGAACGGTTTCTCAGTGCGTTGATTCTGCAAGGGAACATCCACTACACGCGACGCGACTACAAGAACGCGGCCGCGTTGTATGAAGAGCTCATCCCGATCGCACGAAAGGCAAATCTCACGATTGTGCTGGCGCGCGCCCTCGCTAACGCCGGCGAATCCCGTGCCTGCCTCGGCGAATACAACGCCGCGCAGCGACACTTCAGCGAGTCCTATGTTCTATGGGAGCAGCTCGGCCACGAAACGGATCGCGTCCGCGCAAACTGGTCGCTGTCGAACATTCTCCTGAATACCGGAAATCTCGATGAGGCGATTGATGGCTTCTCGAGTGTTTATCGCGATTACGAAGCACTCGGCATAGTCAATGACGCTGCGCTGGCTCGTCTGCAATTAGCCGAAGCATTGCTCATTGCGGAGCGCGCCAATGAAGTTCCCGCTATTCTCGATCAGGTCGTCGTGAATTTCTCGGCAGAAGGCCTGACGCGAAACGCCAACATGGCCCTCGCCTATCTCCGCGAAGCGGCGGCCGCGAATCAGCTCGGGCCCGGGCTCATCCGCGACGGTCGTCTCTTTCTGCAGGACCTGCCCTTCACGCCCGTCCGCGTCTTTACCCCCTCCTTATTCGCGTGTC
>JACZCU010031381.1_pt1 | contig 49576 bp, 53 predicted proteins | sample 8641851 | NCBI WGS metagenome assembly JACZCU01 (sample SAMN15324605, study PRJNA640507) | soil metagenome | isolation source: monocropping sugarcane control | place: China: Luxin town, Laibin City, Guangxi Province | collected 2019-07-25 | depth 10cm m | reverse complement strand
GCCCCCCCCCCCCGCCCAAAGGCCAGCGGGGGCGACCCCCACCAGCACCCCCGCGCCGGCGCGTTCCACCTCGTCCAACCAACCGGGGCGCCGCCCCGCTTTTCTCCCCCGCGTGCCGGCGCCATGGCCGAAACCACAAGCCAGCCGTACGTGCGTCCGGCGAAGCAATCCGCGCCGCCGGCCGTGCCGGCCTACTCCCTCGCTTTCACTCGTAATTCGATCTCACCCACCGTGAGATGCGCATCCGCGTCGAACGCCGCTTCCGTCGAGCCCGCAAGGCCCGTCGTTGCTTCGAACACGACATTCACCTCTTTGAGATCGCCGGTTTTCGCCGCGATCTCACGCAACTCATCCGTCACGTCGAACGTGCGCGTGATCTCGCCACTGTGGCCTTCGTGCGCAACCGTCGAGACAAAGAAGCTGAGCACGCCGACCTTCACGCGCTTCGCGGGATTATCGCGACGCTCGAGAATCACATTGAACTGCGCGCCCGGATGCGCGTCGAACTTGATGTCGCGCAATACGAGCTCCGTTTCGACCGGCAGCGCTTCGTTTTCCTGCAGCGTCACCGAGCCGACCGATTCCGGCGTCACACTCGAAACATTGAGGCGCTTGCGCGTCACACGCGCGGTGATCGCGTGATTCTTCACACTCGCCAGCACATTCGGCGACGCCAGTTTCGTCCGCGCCGACTCGAGCGCGGCCGGCGAGAGATTCGACGGCGGCGCCGGTGTTTCGGGACGCACAACCGGACGCGCGCAATTGCTTCCCTGCTGATAAACGTAATTGAACTTGATATTGCCGTTGAACAAATCGGCGACCGCATTCGTCACGAGATTGCCGTTTTCGTCAACGAACGAAAAGGTCTTGCTCAGAAACTGGGGATTCGTTGGATTGGCATTCCCAAGGCTGGTCCAGCAATCCCACATGCGATCGATATTCGTGTGATGCGCCCAGAACACGGGGTCATTGGCCGAATATCCAACGGCGCCCATGTCCGGACCCGGACACGGCACCACGGTGCAGTGCACATATCCGTGTACATTTCCTTCGATATCGCTTTGGAACCCGGTGCCGTTCGTCGTATCGAAGAACGTCTTATCCTTCAATGCGTCATTGATATTCGTCGCCGTCGCATCGAGCAGATTTCCGCCCGGCGGATTCCAGCCCGGCGTGCGGCGCGACTCATTGAGCGCATTCGCTTCGATATGCCCCTGGCCGTCGTAATACGTCGGGGACGTGTACGCGCCCGGCATCGCCAGATTCGCGGGATCGGTGTAATCCCAATACGGCAGGAAGAGATTCGGATCGTTTGCAGCCTTCTGCAGCACGCGCTCGAAGTAATAAAGATAAAGGCGATGCCAAGCAAAGAACCACGGCGTGCCGTGCTGGCACTGACCCCAGACCTGCTTCGCAATTGCATCCGGCGGCGCCATATCCGTAATGCCGTTATAGAGCGGCAGCAGCAACGGATCGCCGCCACTCGAGTTGTACTGCTGAATCGCCTGCTCGACCGTTCCGAAGACGGAGCCCGGACCGAAATATCCGTGCATCGCGCCCCAATACTCCCAACTGGTGCGATAGAGCGCGCTGTTCTTATCGGCACTATTGCGCGACTTCATCACCGCAACGGCATTACGCAGACTCTGCACGCGCTGCGGATCCTGCGCAAACGTCTGCCAGTTCATGCGCACCCCTTGCTTCTGCTGCGCCAGCAACGGAGCACACACGGCCAGGATGAGGACAAAGGAGACGATCGCTCTCAACCGAGGTCTCATGGAGTTCCTCCCTCTTCTCTTGATTGTCTTGGACGCCCTTACTAAACCACGGATGGGTGGAAAAAAGCAAAGGCGGAGTGGAAGTGCGGCGACGCGAGCCTGCGTCGCCGCACTTCAGGTCAGAGGTGGGCCTGAATGTCCTGAAGAATCGCGTTCGTGATGCGCGTGCCGAAGTTCGCTTGCTGAGTGCCGAAACGATGAACGGCCACGATGAACGCGCCGCCATTCTGAAGATGAGCCACCGCCGCGCCACTTTGTCCGCGCATCGTGTCGACGTCATAGGCGACCTGTCCCGGAGTCACCGCCATGATGTTTCTCTGATCAAACCACTGCGTGCCCGCGGGCTTATCGAGCGGATACCCGGCAATTCGAACGCCCAATCCTCGCAGTTCCGCGTCCGACGCCGCGACCGGACGATACGGGCGCGCTGCCATAAATGGCGGGACGAAGACGAGCGCGTAATCGGCATCAGGCAATTGATGTTGCTGCCACAGATCCGGCACATAGAAATCGATGGCCAGTACAGCGCCAAACGGGTTCTGTGCGCCATTCCGGCCCGGAATGACGACCATCTCACGAATCCTCCCGCTCGAGGTGCCGCTGCCCGGAATGAACACGGCGTGAGCCGCGGTCAGTAGCACGCGATCTGTAATGAACGTGCCGGTTGCGCCGGTAATTGTTCCATCGCGCGTCGTAAGGACCAATTGCGCAACGGAGCTCGCGGGAAATACGGTCGTATTCGTTTCCTGGACGCGAGTGTCGGCGGGTCCAATGACTTCCTCGAGAATCGCCGGACGCAATTCCGGAATTTGTCCCGCATCGCTTTGCGGAAAGATCTCGATGGGGAACTGCCACGGGTCGCTCATGTCAGTCCTCCTCTTTCGGCAACGACAGAAGCAGGCTTACATACGCGCCGCCTTTGTAGTGATTGGAGGTCTTGAGCGCTTCCGCGGTATCGAGAATATCGCCCGCGTTTTGCCCATTGAGCCGCGGAACCTGCTGATAGCCATAGCCGCCGCCGATCGCAGCGTATTTCGCAATGCGTAATTGCACGCCTCCGAAAATCCCGACCTGGTCTTTCACCGGACTAACGCCGAGTTGAAACGAGCCGCCGAACAAGGGATTCCGCCACGCACGCGGAGTAATCGTCAGCATCGCGGAGATGTTTTGCGCGCGATTCTCGCCCGCTTTCTCGACGATCTTGAATTTTCCGTCATCTTGCTTTTCGGCACTAAAGGACGGCGCTTTGACGAAGCTGTAGACCATACCTGCACCAAAGCCGAGATCGACGGGCGAATAGGCGCGCGTAGGAATCTTGATTTCGCCGGTCTTGCGCGCAGGTGCCTGCGTACCGGGCACTGGCGGCACAGGATCGACGACGATGACGATCGTGGCATCGTTCTCCGGCGAGATCGATTCGCCTTCGAGCGGAATCTCGACGTCGACATCGAGCACGGCCTTCTTGAACTCACGAAGGGTTTGCAGCGTCTTCTTCGCGTCGTCGAGTTGTTCCTGCTGTGCCTTTTGGGAAGCCAGTTTATTCTCCAGATCATTAATCCGCTGGAGAAGCTCCTCGTTGGTTGGCGCTTTCTTAGCCGGCTCTTGTTCCTTCGACGTGTCAGTCGTCGACATTCCCAAAGTTCCCGAATTGAACTGATTGCCGGTCGTGTTTGGCAGCAGTCCCTGACTGTTTCCCGCCGCGGATTCCGTTGCGGCAGATGGATCCTCGAGGGCCTCTCCGATGGCATCAAGATCCCACGCGTTCACTGAGTCTTTCGCCGTCGGCACACTGGTCGATCGCAGCGTGTTCTCAGCGATCGTCGGCATTTCTACCGCGTGCATCTTGAGCTTCGCGAGTGCCGCTTCGAGCCGAGTTCGGGTATCTAATCCAGACTCCAACACACCCTGTGCCGGCGCAATCGCCTTCGCAAAGGCCAGCGCCGCGGCCCAGTTCGGATTCGGTGTGAGGAGCGTCTTTCCTTTTGAGTATTTGAAGAAAACCGGATTCGGATCGGCGACATAAATCGGCACCGTCTGCGGCGCGTGAATCTCGAGTTTTTTGTCTGTGTCCGCAACCACGCTGTGCAGCGTTCGCTTGCCGTCCAGCGTCTGCACCTCGGCGTGATTGGATTTGTGAAAATAGACGATTTTGACCGATGAATCCGAAACGCTCTGCGCTTGAGCGACGGCCGTGACGAAGAGAAGCAATCCCGCGATTCGTGTTCTCATGACGCACTCCTTCCCATGATTGGAGAGACGTCGTTTCGCTTTTCCCTTTGGCTAGATCGTGATCGCCGGTGGCATGCGCCTTTTCACGGCTCCGCAAATTCCCTCCTCGCGCGTATGCGCGAAGAGACCGCCTGCGGGTGACCGTCATCACACCTCACTCGTGATCCCGCAAACATCCCTCGGTGCATCGCCTCCCTACCATGCCCTTGGTATTTCATGCGCGAGGAGGCGTCATGGCATACGTCATTACTGACAATTGTGTGAAGGACGAGTTGTGTATTCAGGCGTGTCCGGTGGATGCGATTCATCCACGCGGCGATGAGGGCGATTTCGAGGCGGCGTCACAGATGTTCGTCGATCCGGCAGGCTGCATTGATTGTGGGGCGTGCATTCCGGTTTGTCCGTCGGATGCAATCTTCCCTCTCGATGAAGTGCCGGGCGATAAACACCAGTACATCGCCATCAACGAGGCGCACTTCGCCTGACAATGTCTCATCACGGTCGCGTCAGGTTCTGCCACCTGGCGCGACCGCAATGAACTCGCCCGGCTGCAGCACACAATCCCAATACGTCTGGAAGCCTAACGCGACATCCGCAATGCCATTCGCGTCGACGCGAATGCCGAGGTCTGAAATCAACGGATAACTCGGATAATCGGTCAGTTGAATGCGGATTCCCGACGGCAGCATCCACGCGGAATGCAAATTCGTGATTTGCATTGGCGATTCGAGAATCGCCTGAAACGCGGCGCTTTCCGGATACTGAATATCGCGCAGTTGCAGTAACTGAACGACCGGCAGATTCTGCGATTTGAAATGCTCGATCAGATGCGCAATCGCGGTGACGGCGCCGAACACGAAATCGCCCACCGCCATTTCGGCTAGCGATTTCAAATCCTCCCATCGCGCCTGTCGCGTCGCCGCGGGCCAGCCATCCGGCAGGATAATGCGCGCGACTTCCGCTAATTCAACCTCGGCATCGGGCGATTGCTCCTTGAGCACCCACGTCGACGCCGCAATCGGCTGATACGTCCCGGCCAGATACTCCATTGGACCGAAAACCTTGCGATATCCGAACACTTCACGTCCGGTGCTCACAGTGAGCGGATTATCGACGACGAGATACGCCTGCGCGATGGCGAGGTGATGAAATTCGAGTCCCTTGAACGCCGCGACGTAATACGCGAAATTGAAATCCGATTCGCGCATAAATCCCTGCCCCGCCGGCGTCCACAGGATTCTGTCGATCCAGACCGGATTACAAATCACAAACGGTAATAACGGCTCATATCGATATTCAGAACCCGGCACGGAATTCAGCCAGTGGTTCGTCGTCTTGCGCAATTGTTCGTAATCGGCGTGCAGCAGCAGCGCCTGCGACGCCATGCCCTGCAATGGAAATGGATGCCGGTAAACGGACGATCCGGGCAGTTCGATGAATTGCGGCCTGCTCATGATCACGCTCCTTCGCCGATTTTTCTCAGGTACAACGCGCAGCCGGTTTCCTGCAGCACCGCACGCGCACGCTGAAATTGCGTACGCGATGGCGCGCCGTGGCGCGCGAGCTCGTATTCGCCGATACCCTCTTCGATCCGCATTCCGAGTCGCACGGCCGCCGCAATCGATTTGCGCAAAAGCTTCTCGCCACGCTTCGCATTTCCATCGAGACGCTCGCGCATTCCCAACAATCGCAACGTCACAGGGACCGATAACGGCATGCGTCGCGAAGCGGTTTCGAGTCGGCGCAATAAAACGTCGGTATTGCGTCGCAGTTTCTCAATGATCACTGGATCCGTGGATTTCTCCCACGCGTCCAGATAAACCTCGGCCGGCGCGGATAACCCTCGATATTTTTCCCAAATGATCGCCGGGATTTTCGCGACCGCGTTGTATGTGACGTCCGCGGCGTCCATCGCTTCATCGAGCCGGCCGAGGTGCAATAAAGCCAGGCAACGGTGTGCGTAACTCGAGAGCTTCGCGCTGTCACCCAATGCCGCGACGACGTCCAATGCGGCATTGATCGACTGCAACCCCTCTTCACCGCGATCCATGAGCAGACGCCCATATCCAGCCCACGAGTGCCCCCACGCCTCATGCTGACGATTGAGGCGTTTGTGCGCGCGATAACGAACGTCATCAAACGTCGACGCTGATGCGCCGATCCGGCCGCGATAAAGTTCGAAAAATCCGCGCGCCATCAGGTTCATCTCGATGAGCTGGTGATCGCCGGTTTTCTTCGCGGCCGCGACCGAGTCGCCAAACGTTCGCGCGCAATTTTTCCAGTCGCAGGTGGTGATGTACAAAACGGCCGAGGTGTAGCCGATGTGACCGAGACCGCCGAGGTCGTTGGTTTGGACGGCGAGTTGCCGCGCTTTTTCGTAATAACGCCGCGCGATGCGATTGAACCCGTGTCCGCTTGTGACTGCGCCGAAATTCGCGTAGGTGTGAATGCGACCGGCGACGTCGTCGAGTCGTTCCGCGGCATTGACGGCGAGTAATCCCGACGCAAGCATCACGAGTTTCTCGTCCGTGTAATACCGCCCCTCGGAAAATTTCTGTGCCGCCATCGAGACATCGCGCAAAACACTCTTATTGCCGCGCGAACGAACGGCCGCACGCGGCAGGAGGAAATGCGCGGACTGAATTGCCGCTTCTCCCGCGAGCCTCGCCTGCCAGCCGAGATTCGTTTTCGGCAATCGAATTCCGACTGCGCCGAGGCTTTCGCGTGCATGCGCGCTCGACGCCTGTAAATCGCCGAGCCCAAAATAGGCAAAGCACAATACCCGCTGCCAGTGCGCGTGCCGCTCGCCATCCCGCGAGGCATCCAGCGCAACGGCGCGATTCATTAAATCGATCGCTTCGCGACACGCACCGGTGCCGACCGCCATTTCCGCCGCGCGGGCGTAATAGTCGATGGCCTTACGATGCAGACCGGCAGCATCACAATGACGCGCGAGCTCGGAGTCATTCCGAATCTCGCGACGCTCCAGCACATCGACCGCGCGTCGATGCAAATCGCGGCGACGCGCGTCCTCAATATGCTCGTACGCGCCTTCGCGAAGTTTGTCGTGCGCAAAGCGGGCGCCGTGCGCCGTCGGCTCGAATACCTGTTGTTCGACCAGTTCCGCGACAGCATCAAGCGCATCGAGCTCGCCTTCTCCACTGACCACAATAAATTCCGATTCTGCCGATTCGCGGCCTAACACTGCTGCAGCTTCAGCGACGCGACGCGCCAGTGGCGACAAACGCTCCAGTCGCCTGACCACGAGATCGCGAATCGTTCCCGGCAATCCGAGGTTTGCGTAAGACTGGTCTCTTCTAAGAGCGATGTGCCAGCGACCGTTTTCGCGGTACAGCAGTTGTTCCGCAACGGCGGAACGGAGGTACTCCGCAATGAAGAACGGATTCCCTTCCGTCTGTGCGGCGAGGAATTGCAGAAAGCTCGGCGGCGCATCCGGCGTCGCAAGCATCGATTTCACGACTGCCGAAATGCTGTCGTCATCCAGCCGGCCTAGCGGAACGTGAATGACATGCGGATTCGCGAGCAACGCCCGTAATTCCGGACCGGCCTCGTCGGCGCGGTACGTGCCGAGAATCGCCAGCGGGATATTCGCAAAGAAATCCGGACCAAGCGTCGCGAGAAAGCGTAGCGTGACTTCATCGGCCCATTGCAGGTCATCGAGAATCAGCAGGAGCGAATGCTCGCGCGCAAATGCGGCCAGTGTTTCCGCGAGGTCCGCGAATAAACGACGATTGACGAGCTCCGGCGCCAGCGTTTCGCCGCTGTCATCCAGTGCCGCGAGCGAAGGATCGAGTCCGCGCAATACTGGTAATCGCGCGCCCAGCACGCGCTCCGTGACGTCCGCGCGCCCGCGACAACGATCCGCGATCTCGCGCAACAACGCGCGCAATGGATGCAATGGCGCGCCGCCAACAGGATCGCACTCACCTGTAATGACATCGACGTTCTGCATCGCCGCTTCGCGCGCAATGACCGCGGCCACGGATGTCTTGCCAATGCCACTGACGCCGCCGAGGGCGAGGAATGAGCCTTGATCGCGATGCAGAGCGCGAATGCGCGGACTGGCCGCTTCCACGGTTTCATTGCGGCCAACGATTTCAGGTCGATACAAATACGGCGAAGAATCGAACCGCGCATGATCCGGTTGCACGCCCGCTTCAATGAGCAATTTCGCGACGTCTTCCGCGTATCCGAGCCTGTCGCCGCGCTTCTTCGCGAGCAGCGTGAGAATTAACTGCTCGAGCACCGGCGGCACATCGCGCGTGAATTGCGACAGCGGCGGCGGCACAAGCCGAACGTGCGCGTTGAGGATTTCGAGAATCCCGTTTCCGTCAAACGGCGGCCGTCCCGTAACGATCTCGTACAGCATCACGCCGAACGAATAAAGATCGGCGCGTGCGTCGACAAGCTCGCCCATCGCCTGCTCCGGCGAGATATACGTCGCGGTACCGGTCGCGTGTCCGCCGACTTCGAGGACCTCGCGGCTCGTCAGTCCGTGAAAATGACCGACTAATCCGAAATCGACGAGCACCGGTAAATCGCCGGGCCGCACCAGCACGTTCTCGGGCTTGAGATCGCGATGCACGAGCCCGTGCGCGTGGACGTACGCCAGCACGCGCGCCAAGCGATACATCAGCGTCAATGCGCGCTGTAAATCGGGACGAACGCGCGGCTTCGCCAGTGTCGTCGGATGCGAATACGCACCATCCTGTAATTGAAATGCGCCTAAATCCGCGGTTCCTTCATACGCAGCGACCTGCAAGCGCAGCACTCGGTCAAGAGATTGACCATCGAGCAGTTCCATGGCGTACCACGGCACGCCCTGTTCCAGCCCTTCATCGAGAATGCGCACCACGCCGGGATGCCGCAGACGGCTCAATGCGTGAATCTCGCGCCGGAATGCGCCGAAGAGATGCGACATCTCTTCCGACGGCAGTTTCAGCGCGACCTCCGGACCTCCGTCATCGCGAACAGCGCGATAAACGACGCCCATCCCGCCACGCCCGAGCTCGTACAGGACGCGATACGGTCCAATACGTACGTTCTCTGTCTGCGGAGCGGCGCTCATGAATTACTCGATGATCACGAGCCCGGGACACAATGGCTCGATTCCTTTCATCCCGCCTAACACCGCTGACTCGACGCAACCGAGTGCAAGTCCGTTCGCCACCCAATCACCCGCGAGCGAAAGATTCGCGTAGCCGCAGTTCGCGGGATCGAGACGATATTTCGTGCTCCCGGAGACAGAGAGCACATACAACTCGGTCGGCTCCGTATTGACGCGAAAGAATTGTCGATGGAAGCGTTCGTCTGCCGTGAATGATTCGCCCGGCTCATTGACCGCCAGCCAGTCATAGCGGAATTTGCCGGGACTCGCGGCACGCCTCCAGACGCGATACAGATCGCGCTCCAGCAGGGTTTTCGTGAGCGCTTTCACCGAATCGACATTCGCCGGCGCGCTATCGCTCATGGTCCCGCAGAAATATGCAATGTTGTTCACCGGCACGTCCCATTGTTCGACAGGAATGAGCTGGCTCATGTCCGCCCAGGTGTCGAGCGGCTCGACGTACGCGCCGAACACCGCGCGCTCGCCGAAGCAGCGGCCGTCGATCGCGGGCGGCCATCCGAGGTCCGCGACATTGCGGCTGAGCCACAATTGTGCGGCCTGCGTGCGCACGACTTTCACGTGTTGGACCATGTCGCGCCACGATTCCTTTTGCTCGAGAATCGGTTTACAGACGAACGGCACCGCGCCGATGGACAGACCGAAAACGACGTGATCGAAATCGACGCCGCGTCTTAATTCGAGGTCCGCGACATCCTGCCAGTCCGCGGTATACGACTCGAGGTCGATGTGCCGTTTCTGTAATTCCTCCCCTTCGACTAATTGCTCCCACAGTGGCTCGGACGGCCAGCACGGCAAGTCTTTGACGTCGACGAGCGGCTCATATCCGCCGTTCGCAACGTTGGCCTGCACACCGATGCGCAAAACGTCAATGTGTTGACCATCGTCCGAGGGGACGACCTCGCGTAATCGATGGAAGAATTTGAATTTCACACCGCGCTTCTTCAGGACCTGATAAATCGGGCCGAAGATCGTGTCGCCCATCCCCGCCTGCATCTTCAGAAAGATCGATTCGTAATAATCGAAATTGATGCGCAGGATCGTGCAGACGGTCGTGCCCGCGGCGAGATCGGCCTTCGACGGATCGGTCGCATCGCCGTCGCGATACGCGAACACGATGTCGTACATCGCGCGGATGAACGAGCACCACGCGGTTTGTTCGTGCATGCCGTTCGCGAGGAGCCACGCGCGCCATTCCTGATCGTCGATCGCGGTCCACGGCTTGCCGCAGAGATCGCGAATGAGGCCGAGCAGCGTGGCCACGGCGACGTCGGCGAGCATCATCACACGCAGCGCGGACGGGTGATCCTTCATGACATCGAGCCCGAGGCCGATGAGCTTCTGAATCGCTTCGAGCGCGAGCTTCAGCAATAAATGCTGATGCGTCAGACCCGGAGGATCGGATTGTCCATGCTCGCGTGGCGGACCGGCATGCGCCTTCGCCTCATGCACCGCGGCGTGTACAGACTTCAGGTGCAAAATATGCGATTCCTGTAAGTCGTGCGACTCGCGCGGCATCATCTCGCGACCGTCGAGCAACGCCTCAATGCGATTGAGAATCCACTGGAGAATATTGTGGTGATATCCGCAGGTCGATCCGAATCCCGTCTGATCGCCCGGCTCGCCGGGCTTCAATGGAGACGCGATTACCCACTCGTTTTCGCTCCACCGGCCGCTGGCATCGCGATCCATCATCGTGTAAACGCTCTGTGGCTTGAACGCATCTCGCCATGTGGCCAGCGGTTTGTATTTCGGCCGGTCGAGCTCCGCGTACACATTGCGCATCATGCGGAACGCGTTCGCGTAGAAGCCCATCCAGATGTGCAGCCCATGTTCCTCGACGCGTTGTCCTTCTTTCGCGTTGCGGCCGCTGGCGCCTTTGCCGCCAAGTCTCCAGCCGAGTTGATAAACCGTAATGTCATGGTCGGGGACTTTGCCGTCAGGACCCGGGTTCGTCAGGCAATACGCGGCCGTCATCGAGCCGACGCCGCCGCCGAGTATGGCAATTTTCATGGAGCCACTCCTCGCCATCGCGCATAGAGCTGTTGCGGGACGTCGAACGTTCCGCTTTTGCGTTCGTAGCTTTCGGTGCGCTCGTGCATGAGCAGCGAGACGCACAATGCCGTCGCCTGCCGCGCGCCGGGAACATCTTCGAAGACATCCGCGCAGAGCGTGCCAGTCACATCGAGACTCGCCTTCACCACGGACGCCGCCTCGGCATTGAACGCCGGCAATTGATCGAGTCCGTTGATTTTCGCGGTCCCGGGCGACAGCAATTGCGAAATGACGTACTGCATCAATTCCGTCGCTTCCTTACGCACGGCTTCGGGATACAAGCTCGTCCAGAACCAGACCAGCGCGCGGCCTAACGAACTCGCCTCGGGCGTCGCCCGCGCGTATTTCGATTTGATGGCCTCGAACATGCGCGCGGCGTCATCGGCATCGCGCGGCAATAACTCCGGCCGGATTCCGAGTTGCGCACCCGCAACGTTCCAGATGTGGATATACGCCTCGGCCTGATACGGCTTCAGTTCCGCACCGAGGATTCTCAATGCGCGTACGACGACGTGAGAAAACGTCAGTAACGTGTGTAAGAGCTCGAGCTGACTGATCGGCTGTCCATTGTGCGTATCCCACAAGGCCTCCGAACTTAATTTCGCTAATCGATTCGGCGTTTCGAGCCGGTGCTGGACGAATAACCGAATCAATGCGTGAATCAATCGCAGCCGTTGTAATGCGAGCCGGCCATCGCCTTGTGGACTAAGCCCGTGTTCGTTGAGCACATCGAAACACATCCGCACCGTAAACCACAGTCGTCGATCGGCATGCGACGGATCCGCATCGAGCTGCCGCGTGAGATTCAGCAACTTCGCCGTACGCGGCATGACATACGTTTCGGGAAGACTCGCGCAGATGTGAGCCCCAACCGCGAGCACGCCCCAATCGAGAAACACGCGCGAGGCAGCGTTGATTTGCGGTTCGCACGCCCATTGTGGGAGCTCCGCGGTGACCTCGAAAAATCGCCGCATTGCAGGCGGCACCGCGTCGAGTGCCGGTGCACCGCGATAAAGGCCGGCGATGAATTGCTCCAATGCCTCGCAATCGCCGTCCGCCGTAACGAGCGAAGCCACTGCTTCGTCCGCGAGCGGATCCGAGTGATGCAACCACTCTTCGGATGTGCTGTCGGGACGCGCTCCGTGCAACAGTGGATTATTGAGCGTAGCCGCGAGCGTCGTCATTGTGACGTCAGCCGCCTTGTCGAACGCTTCATCAAATCCGAAGAGATCGGCGACGGCTTCCGCAAGACCGACGTGATACGACATCGCTCGCGTCAATCGCGTCTGCCGCGCATCGCCGTCGAACGTGATCTCGAGCCGTATGTCATCGTGACCGGTCAGCCGGCTGACGAGCGTGTCGCCGCCCGAACGTCCACTGAGCACGATTCGATGCGGAGCTTCGACCGAATCGACGCGCCAGTCGATGTGACCGCGCCAACTGTGAAGCACGACGTGCTCGCGGAATGTGTCGTCCGCGCGAAGGACGCGATCGGCCGCGTTCTCCATGCGCAACGTAACCGGCGAAACGCGCGGCCACAAAGCAGGTCGCGCGACCCAGTCGAATACCGCATCGACCGGACGCGCGATGACCGCGGACGTGACTTTCCGGTGCTCCATTGCCGTGGCCTCCCCCACACGATGCACGGCGCTGCAGTTGTTCGGGTAACCCGCGACAGAGTACGAGGTTGCACCACGTCCGTCAAACGTCAGCTGCGCGCCGGACGTGGTCAGAAACCCATAGCACAACGCCCAGCGCTAACAACGCGATTGCGGAACACCACAACGAGCGGCTTCCGGACACAAACGGCGGGTCCATCCACGACAGGGCGTCAATGGGTCTCACGCGAAGCGCGGACCAGATGAAGACCCACCAATCAGTCGCGTTGGCGCGCACAATGTCCATTCCCAACACGAGCTGATACGCGAGCAGAGCGCCATAGGCAATCGATGGCCGTCTCATGATGCGCGAACAGGCCTTCGCAATCTCGACCGGTAACACCGCAATCACGGCAATGGCCAAAACCGCGAGCAGGAATGGCACCGACGAGACGACACAGGTGGAGGTACCGGGCGGCATCACGACATTCGGCACAAGCGGCGGCATCATTGCGAACGTTCCGTCAAACGATCGCAGGAACGGTGTGCCGGACCAGGCAACGCAATACGCCGCGAGCGCGGGCAGGAACGTGATCGAAAATCGTTGCAGCGCTGCTTTGGTCATGACGATCTGCACCCAACAATTCGTGAAGTCGTATTATCCTCCCTTCAGGAGAGGAGGAAATCATGACATCGTCTAATCTGGTCTTATATGGCTCCGGTCTGTTTGGCCGGAACGTCCCTAAATTGAACCGCCTGCAGCTCGGCGCGGTCCAGCAATCGGGATTCACAACCGTGATTCTGTGGACGCTGCACGTCGATTCCGACGGCACGCTCGTCTACAACAACACCGTCATCGTGCGCGACGGCTGCTTCTCCCCGACGTTCGCCTATCTCCCCGATCTGGTCAATGAGTTGACCTCTCTCGGCAGCGTCCAGAACGTGCTGTTCTGCATCGGCAGTGGCGGCGTCAATGATTTTACCAACATCAACACGCTCCTCGGCACACATGCCGGCAAGCTCACACTAATCCGGAATTTCAATGCGCTGTCGTCCGCGCTCAATATTCAAGGCTACGACTTCGATGACGAGGATTATTTCGAGACGCCGACGTCGACCGCGCCCGGCCCCGTGGTCGAGTTAACGAATATCCTCGCCGACAACAACCACATGATCATCACCTGGTGCCCGTATTTCGGCCAGACCTCGTTCTGGAATCCGGCACTGCAACTCGTCTATCAAAACGACCAGCAGAACGGACTCGCACAATCGGTTCAGTGGTGGAACCTTCAATGCTATTCAGGCGGCTCCGGTAACGATCCCGGCACATGGGCTTCGTCACTACCGACGAATGCCGGCATTGCATCGCCACAGCAATTCATTGTTCCCGGCCTCGACACCTCGGGCGGCACCTCCGCCGTGCAATCGCAATTCGCGTCCTGGAAATCGACCGAGGCCGGCCTCAATGGCGGGTTTATGTGGAACTCGGGCGACATCTTCGCCAGCACCGTCAGCCCGCAACAGTACGCCCTCGCGATCGAAGACGGACTGCAAGGACATTCGTAAGAACAACGCCTTATCATTGAACGATGCGCCGCTGGTACCTCCTCGCGTTCCTCATCGCCGCCGCGATTCTCGCGATCTTCGTGATTGCGAACGCGACCGGCATCCGGCTATTGAACGACCCCGCGCCCGTCATGCGCGCGGCGAAACCGGTGGCGGCGATTGCGGGCATCGCACTGCTCATTGCTGATGTATTTCTCCCGGTGCCTTCGATTCCGATCATGGTAGCCAACGGTGCGCTGTTCGGGATTCCCGGCGGCGCACTGTTGTCGCTCATCGGCAGCGCCGGCGCGGCATTGACGGGATTCGCCGTCGGACGCGCGGGCAATGACCTCATTCGTAAATTCGTCACGCCGCGCGAGCACGAGCGCGCGGGCGCCATGCTCAAACGCTGGGGCGTGATTGCGATTGTCGTGAGCCGGCCGATTCCGATCGTTGCCGAGACCGTCGCCATTCTCGCGGGCAGTTCGCCGATCTCCTGGGCTCAGGTGTTCGTCGCATCCATCGCCGGATCGGTCGTCCCGTGCGTTGCGTACGCATGGGCGGGCGCGTCGGCGCTCGCATTTGGCGCACAGACGCTGATTTTCTTCGGCGTCATGGCCATGGCGGCGCTCGCGTTCTTCGCCGGACGAAAAATCTCGCCACAACCTGAATGATGGAGGTAGGGATTTTCGTCCCTGCGACTCTCCTTCCCCAGAGGATCCTTTCGGCATGCACGTTTGGGGAACCGCGTTCGTGTGGCTCACGCTCGCCACGGCTGCGACTACGCCCGTCATTCAACAGGAAATCGTCGTCACCGCGGCGCGCGACGAACAGCCGCGCGATCAGGCCTCAGCGGCATTGACGGTCTTTCATCGCGAAGACTTACAACAACTCCCCGCCGCATCACTCGCCGACGTGCTCGCGACGGCTCCCGGGATCACGATGATGTTCGACAGCGGCGCGAGCGGCATTCCGATGATCACGTCGCGCGGATTCTTCGGCGGTGGTGAAGTCGAATATGTGAAATTACTCGTGGACGGAGTTCCGGTCGGCGACGCGGAATCGGGTAACGTCGACTGGCAGCGATTTCGTGTCGCGGATCTCGATCGCGTCGAGATCGTGCACGGTCCCGGATCCTCTCTCTACGGCGACACGGCCCTCGGCGGCGTGATTCAACTCTTCACGTCACGCGATCGCACGAGCTCCGATCTTCACATCGATGCCGGGAGTTTCGGCGCGCGCGAGCTCGGCGCCACTGTGCGCACGGAACTGAGCGACGAGTATCGGCTCGATGCGAACGTCAATGACTGGACCATCGACGGATTTCGTCGCAATGCCAATGCAGACGGCCGCGAAGGCCGCATTTCGTTGGAGCGCACGAACGATCGTCAACACTGGCGCATTGATGGCGAAGCGGGTCGTCATGCGCGAAACAACCCGGGCGCATTGACGCTCTCCGAGATCGATGATGATCGCGAGCAATCGAGTCCATTGTTCCGCTTCGATGAACAGACCACGAATCGCGAGCGCCTCAGTGCGTTATTCGATTCGTTCGGCAGCACGCCATTGCACGCGACGCTCTATGGCATTCGCCGCGACGACGACAATCTGCGCACGCTGCTTCTCGCTCCAGGGTTCGGCACGAGTGCGTTTCGCGCATTGACGACAACCGTCGGCGGCGGAACGTTCGAGGCCTCACGCGAAACACTCAATGGCGTGATTCGCGCGGGCGCCGATCTCGAACGTGCATCGCTCGATGGCTCGTACTCGTCCGTTGATGACGGAGAGATTGGCGAGGAAGTCGCGACCGCGGATGGTCGTCGCGATCGCATCGGTTTATTCGTGACCGGAGCGTGGTCGATCGCGAATCGATATCACCTCACCGCCGGCCTGCGTCGCGATGAAATTCGCGATGCACTGACCTCGGCCACAACGAACGGCATTCAGCGCAACGAGTCTTCCTCGGCGTGGTCGCCGCGTATCGGCCTCAATGCGCAATTTCGCGGCGTGTCGACGTTCGTGCAGTTCTCGCACGCGTTCAAAGCACCGACGCTCGATCAGCTCTTCGATCCTCGTCCCTATCCCGACGGAACGGGCGGAACGTTTACGATTTCCAATCCCACGTTGAAACCACAACGCGCGCGGAATGTCGAAGCGGGTATTGCGCACAACGCACAGTGGAGCGACTGGTCGATCGTCGCCTACCGCATGAACGTAACGGATGAGATCGACTTCGATCCGCAAACGTTCGCGTACAAGAACATCGGCACGAGCCTGCATCGCGGCATTGAGGCGAGTGCGGCGATTGCGAAAACGGCGCGCATTTCTCCGCGTGTTACGTACGCGTGGACGCGCGTCGCCGACAGTGAATCGCCCAATCAACAACTGAAAAACATTCCGGAGCACCTCGCACAATTGCTGCTGCATTGGCGCATCGCATCGCATACGAGCGCCGATGCGATTTATCGCTGGCGCGACGCCGTGTCTCTCGACGATGCGGCAACGTTTCGCGAGCCATCGACGTCGCGCGTCGATCTGCGCGTTGCCCATGAGCTGCATCGTGTGCGCTTACACGCGGATGTGCTCAACGTGCTCGACACAAACTCCAACGAGCTCGGATATGTGCTGTACGACTTCACGGGACAACCACAGGCACTCGCGTATCCGGCGCCGGGCCGCGCCGTGCGGTTCGGAATGACATGGACATTTGCAGGGGGAAATTGATGACGACACCACAGGAAACAATCGTTGGCTGCTGGCAGATGGTCGAGGCGTGGAACATCAACAATCCGGGCGATCCCAAAACCTATCCCTGGGGCCAGCCGCCCCTCGGCTACTGGGTCTATGACCCGGCCAATAACGTGTCCGTGCAGATTTCGATCAATCCGCCACTGTCAAACGTGACGACAGTGGTTGCAAACTGGTGGGATATCGCGATCGCGGATAAGGATACCGCCACCAGACAGATGACCGATTCGTTCGACAATTGCATGGCCTATTTCGGCACCTATACCGTCGATTACAGCAGCGGCACGGTCACGCACAACGTGACGACGGATGTGTTGCGTGCATACACCGGAACCGCGCAGGCCCGTCCATTCAAGATCGTCGACGGTGAGTTATTGATCGGCGACGGCACCACGTATTTGCGGAGATTCAAACGCGTGGCGTCGTTTGGCTGACGTCCCGAAATGACCGCGACCGCTGCATCGCGGCGCCATACGTTGCGCCTCCGACGACAAGCAGCACACCTGCAATATTGGCGAGGTAATACCAGGTCGTGTACGCGGCTAATTCATCCGCGTGCACGATTCGCCCCGCGCCAAGGATCACAAGCAAGAGCGCGAGCGATACGGTGCGAACTACCGGCAACGTTTTCTTGACGCGTACCAACAGTCGCACCGACTCAAAGGCCATGGCAATTCCGGCGATGAGCCAGAATGCGATGGCGATTCTTGTGCTGGATGTCAACATGACGTGCACGCTATCCCTGTAGACACGTCGCACCGACGTAGAACGTCGGCGGCCCGGCCGGTTTGGAACCTGGCGCTCCGTTGTTGACGCGGCCGTAGGTGCCTCAGCGAAGCAACCAGCGCTGGCGGCCGTGCCGCCCGATCAAGGTGGGTAACCTTCCTGAATCCACTGTTGAAACGTTGCAATTTGCTGGGCTGACAGCGGTGGACCGAAATTCGGGGGCGGCATGCGGCCGTCGGGATCGGCAGTAATGAACACCTGGATGATTTCGGCGTTTGCTTTGACTTGCGAATAATCGGTCAGGTCGAAGCGCCAGAGCATGTTTGCGCGGAAGGGTCCGAAAATCGGGGCGATGTCGTTCGCGAATGACGTGGGCATGTCCTTCCTCCGTTCCTCAACTGCGGATCCACATCGAAGCTGCAATGATGATGAGCGCGACGCCGCTGACCACTTCCGCGCGCCCTGGAATGAGTCGCGAAATGCGTGCGCCTGCAATGACACCAATCGCGCACAGCGTCGCACTCGTGGCGCCAATGACCAATGCTGCCAGCGTCAGCGGATACCCGAGCGTGGTCGCACTGACGCCGATCAACAAATTGTCCAGCGATAACGACAATGGCACGCCAATGAGCGTCCATCGGCTATTGACGATCGCTTCTGCATCGTCGTCTTTTTCTCTCAATGCGAGCACGAGAATCGTGACGCCGCACGCGATCACGACAAACGGCCCAATCCCATCGAACACCACGTCGAAACGCGTACGAAGAAAATGCGCGAGCGTGACGCCAATCAATGGCGACGCGATCTCGCACGTCGCAAATGCTGCAAGCAAGAGCATGCGACGCGTGCGCGCAATCGGCGCGACGCTCATCGCTGCCGCTACCTGCAGATTATCGATCCCGGCTAATACGCCGAGGAGCAATAGACGGGTCATGCGTCAGGAGCTCAGCTTGTAAATATTCAGCACGCCGCCGCCTGTACCGCCCTGAACCAGCGCGCCGGCCACGACATAATTGCCCCAGATCGCGGGACCGAGACAATAGCCATAACCGCCCATGAACCCGCCGGTCTGCGAGCCGAAATTCACCATGTCATTCCACAGAAGCGTTCCATCGGTCGCACTGAACGCGTAGAGCGCCACCTGCGTCGTCGACATGAACACCACGTCATTGACCACGGCCGGCACACTGATCCCGCTCTCGCCTGCATTGCGATACATCGCGGTCGCGGCCTTTGTGTACTTTGGCGGATCCCCGGCGAGCGGCCAGGCATCGGCGAGCGTTTCCCAATCCATCGCGCGCATGAACGGCGTGGTTTGATAATCGATCCCCGATGCGATGAAGTGATAGTTGTTGCCGCCGAGTCCGATGAACAGCTTCTTCTGCGGCGTACACAATGCGGCGGTGCTGTAGGTCCCGTGAAAATTCTCCGCCTTGATGGCGTTCGACTGCTCGTTCGTCAGCACCGGACTCGGATCCGACGACGTATCGGGACCGTGAGGATCGACCGTCGGGATCTGCGTCTTCCCGTCGGCCATGTACGGAAGCATCTGCCGCCATGTGATGATCGCGAGCGTCTGTGCGTCGCAGATCATGTAACTCCCGTTCTTGCAGCCGATGCCGACGACCTTGCGACCGTTAATCGTGTAGAGCGTCGGTGCACCGCCGACATCGACGTCGATATCCGACGGCCGGTAACTCGACTCCACAGGAAATTGCGCGAAGCCGACGAAGTCTCCGGTCGTGCCCTTCAATGCCAGCAAACCGACCGAATATCCGGGGCTCGGTAATTCGCCATCGGGAACGGGATTTCCGGTCGAACAATAAAGAATATCGAGATCGGGATCGTATGCAGGCGACGACCATACGGAACAACCGCGCGTCACCGGCTCAGTCGCGGTCGTGGAAAACGGCGGATTGACCGCAACCGTCATCGCCGCCGGCAGCACATTGACCTGATTCGGCGTATTCGGGACGAACTGATTCGTGCAGAAAATCCAGATCACGTTGCCGGTTTTCGCATCGAGGCAGAACACGAACGAGAACAAACCATCATTCTCCCCTTCGCCGATTCCAACCCACACCATTCCGTTGTAGACACACGGCGACGACCAGCCCGCGGCCTGTGGCGTCGGCGGTTCCGTCCCGTAATTCGCGACGTTATTGACCGGCTGATTCTTCGGTAAATCGGCCCAGCGGAGATTTGTGCTCCAGTCGAGCGACATATCCGAGGCGTTGAGACAGTAGAGAACGCCATTGAAGGCGATGAAATACACCTGGCCATTGACGACCGCCGGCGTGCAGCCCATGCCGCTGAAGCCATGCGAATCGCGCTCATTCTTATCGATCGACCAGCTGAAGCTCGCCTCCGTCACACCCGTATCGATGTTGACCTTCAGCATCGTTCCGCCGATGCCGGTCGGAACTGCCTGCGATGCCGTTGCGTTTGCAAGACCGACGTAAACGTAGCCGTCCGCGACCGCGGGCGTCGACAGAATCGAGCCCGGAACGTTCAATGAGAACGTATTCGTCAACTTGCCCACGGTGCTGCTGTTGATCTGACTATCCGTGACCTCGCCCGTGTGCGCGGTGTCGCCGTGAAACATCCACCAGTTCGTCGTGGCCATCGTCTTACGACTCCTTTCAAGCGTGCGGGCGGCGTTTGAGGCCCCAACTGAAATCGGTGTACGCCGCGTCGAAATGACAGGCCATGCAACTGTTGCCCGATCCCGCTGCACTGTCCGCGGACTGGAAATACGTCTCCATCGTGAGGTTCGTGGCGCCCGTGACCGGGAACGGCAATCCTGACGTGCATGGATACGAGCCGCGCAAATCGGGCGGTTTGTACTGCGTCATGTCATTCGCCGCGAACGGCCATTGTGTAACGATCAATTGATAGTTCGCCCACGGCGTACCGGCTAATGCGGCCTGGAACGCGGTATTCGCATCGACGGTCGAGGCGCCTTGTGGCGTGGTCGGAATCGTATTGAGACGCAGCACCTGCACCGGTACGCGCTGGCTTTGATCGGGCAATAAACTCGTCGACTGCGGGCGATTCTTGAAGCCGTTCTGCGTACAGGCCTGATCGCTGCTCGGGCACGCCGGCAATAACGTGTTCGCGCTCGATGACGCGACATCGACGTGCTCGAAGGTCGACCACACCCACTCCGGGAACAGATCGAGTTTCTGCACGATGTGTAATCCGACCAGACCGACACTCGTCGCCGTGCATTTCTGCGTCGAGGGATCGAACACATCCGCATCGACGACGTAATAGCGAGGCCACTGATCTTTCGGCACAGAGGCCATGTCGCGCCACGCGGCTTTGATCATGATCGAGCCGAGTTGATTCGTCTTCGATGCGCCGTTCGTCGACAACGTCGGAGGCATCGTGATCTGCGACGGCGGGACGAGGTTTTTCGCGAGATAAAGCCACGACTTCGGATCATTGTCCGTGCCGCGCATGAATTCGTACGGCTGGCGGCCGTAGCGAACCTCGTACATCACATACTCTTTGGAGTTGTCGACGAGCGGGAACGAAAACGCCTGCACGCCGTCATTGAGCACGGAATTGCCCTTCGACGTCATGACCAGCGTTTTCTTCGGACCGGCACCGCTCACAGTGCCGGTGCCGCATGTCGGCGCAACCGGCACGTCATACGAATCGAATGGCGTCGGCCGCTGATTGCCCTGATCGAAGAGCTCCCAGTTCGCCTTGTATGTGCTCCAGACGGTCGTCGTGCCCGGCGCGGCATTCTTGAAGACGCTCGGATCGTCAGGTGATTGCGGATTCCCGCGGCCGGTCGTCGACGCGGGCCAGTTCAGTGCGATGAACTCCTCCCACGAAAACCAGTCGAAATACGGGCGAATTTGCACCGGCGAATTGATCGTCGTCGGCAACGGCACATAGAGCGGGATATTGCCGCTGATCTGTGCCGCCGGAAGCACAGACGGACCGCCCGCGGTCACGGCGGGATAACACGCCGGCAGCGGCTCGGGTGCGACCGTCGATGTCGTCGCGGTCGTTGCCGTGGGCGCCTGTGTGCCCGCCGACGTCGTTTCGGTCGTCGTGAACTCACGCCGACACGCGCAAAGAAGGACCAGGGAGACGACCAGCGTTCTCATTCGAGGCATCGCCACTCCTTTTCCGTTGCAGGGACCCAAGGAAGGAGTGACGGAGAACGGTAAATCCCTACCCTCGCATGGCCATCTTTTATCGACGGCCATCAAGGCGACGGATGACTGCCAGTTCCGAATTAACGGGAACGCGCCGGATCGTGCGCCGGCAATACGTCACTTGCCCACGGCGTCTGCTTCCACGCCGGGACCGGCGTCTGTACCGACGCTCGCGGAACGAACTCCGATCGCTCGATCAATCGTCGCTTGTGAATGTAGCGCGGACAATTCGGATAAATGCGCTTCGCTTCCACGCGAACCAGAAATTGCGCTTCCGGATAGCGTTCGAGCAGAGGATCGGCCGTCACGATCTCCGCGGTGCCATCGATTCGCATGCGGCGTTGCAATTCGAAGTCGATGAACAACATCCCGACCGCGCGCGTCGCGAGCACGTTGCCCATCGATAAATACATGCCGTTGCCGTCGTAGTTCGGAAAGACGAGCGTTTTGTCGTCAACGATGCTCACAAAGCCCGGATCGCCGCCTTTGTACGAACACGTCGGCTGTCCGTCTGCATCGACGGTCGCGAGGAAAAACATGTCCATGCGTTCGAGGAACTGGCGATCGTCGAGATTGAACTGATCGCGGACTTTGATCTCCGCGAGCCGGTCGGCGAGTTTCCGCGTGTCGTATTCGTCCTGAAGTGCTCGACTGGACGACGAGTAAATCATCGACATACCGAAACCCTCCTGTTGAACCGGGAAGAGAAATCGTAGCACCGCGGGAACACGGCGGATCTTCGTCGCACACAATCCCTCCTTCACCACGTCAATCCACACGTTCAACCCAATTCGCACGCCCCCTTGGAATCGCGATGCTACGTTCGGCGCGATTCGCCATGATCGACCCGGCCCCGGAGAAGTTGTTCGAGCAGTACCTCGCCGTCACTACGGATCTCGAGGCCGAGCAATGTCTGGCGCAAATCCTCGAGCAGCTCGCCACACCACTCGTCCGTCGCGTGATCTCCTCGGCGATGCGCGACTCCGCGTGCAATGACGCCGAGGATGTCGTGAGCGACACGCTGCTCGATTTGTTGAGAAAACTGCGTGCGCTGCGACGCGATCCCGAGCTGCAAATCCATGATTTACGACGCTATATCGTCACGTGCGCTTACAACCGCTGCCACGAGCGCCTGCGCGAGCGTCATCCCGTGCGCGTGCGATTGCGCAATCAACTGCGCTACCTGTGTGAGCACGATCGTGAGCTCGCACTCTGGCGCGATTGCGGCGAGCTCGTTTGCGGATTCCGCGAATGGAACGGCCATTCCGCCGCGAATGCGATCGACGACATCCAGCTTGTCGCCACGAATGATCCGACCGCGGAGAATCGCGCACAGACCGCGATGCTCGTTCATGACGCGTTGTACGCGGCACGACGCCCAATCACATTGAACGCGCTCACCGCGCAGATTGCGAAAGCGATCGGGATCGATGAACGTCCGGCGCCGCTCACGACGTTCGAAACTTCGCTCGAACCCGCTGCCGACGAGATCCTCGAAACGCGCATCTCGCTCCAACAACTCTGGGACGACGTCTGCAAACTCGCGTGGAAACAGCGCATCGCGCTGCTGCTGAATTTACGCGACGTGCAAGGGCGCGAGTGTCTGACGCTGCTTCCGCTCACGCGCATCGCAACGATTCCGGAAATCGCCTCGGTGCTCGGCATGCCTGTCAAGAAATTCGCCTCGCTGTGGAACGAGCTGCCGCTCAACGACGTCGCGATCGCACGTCTTCTCGACGTCACGCCGCGACAAGTCATCAAATTCCGCCGTCTTGCGCGCGAACGGCTGCGCCGGATGTCAAATCATCGCGAGCATCGGAACGTCACGCGTAAACTCGACTCTTCACAGAGTGGGACTACTCTCGTGACGAGGCGATGACCGGAACGACGCGAAACGACGAAACGCATCCTGATGCCGGCGCGCTCGAGCGTTATCGGAGGCGCGTCGCCGATCCGATCGAACTGCTCGCCGTCGATGCGCATCTCGCATGCTGCGATCTCTGCTTCGCCCCGATTCGCATCGACAACGTCTGGATCGACCTCGGTCGCACCGATCCCGAGATCGACGATCCGGCCGACTTTCCTCCTCGCACGCTCTCAGGAAAGAAATTTCCCCTTTTGTCATGAACTCCGGAGCACCGGCGTCGTAATCTAGAGCAGATTCGCTCTAGCCATGAACCTCTCGGAGCATCGACGCCCCAATCTGCGGCGTCTCGCTATCGTTGCGCTCGCCATCACCGTGGCGTGGATCATCGCGGGCGTCTTCTTCGCCACACAACACATCGTGATGATCGAAGCACGCGGGGACCACGACAATCCGGTGGCGCGCTTCTCCGCGATGCTCATCTCGATGCTGGTGTGGGCCTGCCTGACACCGATCGTGCTGCACATCGCGGATCTTTTTCCGCTGCGTAAATCGCAGCGCCTGCGCTCGATCGCAATCCTCATCCCCATCCTGCTGGCGCTAGCCGCTGCACGTGCATCGGTCGACAGCGTGCTGCCTTTCGTTCTCGAAGGAATGCCGATGACCATCGCGGATTATCGGAGCTCGTGCCTGTCGCTGTTCCACACGCATCTCTTTTTCGCGATGCTGCTCGTCGGCATCGGCAATTTCATGCGACTGCAGCGTGAGGAAGCCGAGCAGCGCCGCGTTGAAGCACGCGCCCAGGCGGAGCTCGCACAAGCGCGGTTAGGCCGGTTACGCGCCGATCTGCATCCGCATTTTTTGTTCAATGCACTGAACTCCGTCGCGGCGGTCGTCCATACGAATCCCGCGGCCGCGCGCTCGATGCTGCAACAGCTCACAGAACTGCTCGAACGCTCGCTTGCATCGCGTGATGTGCGAGAAGTTGCACTCGCCGAGGAACTGGATCTCACCCGGAGCTACCTCGGTGTCGTGCAAATGCGCTTCGGCGAACACCTCACCGCCACAATGGAATTACAGGACGACGCCTTACGCGACGCGGCATTACCACCACTGTTATTGCAGCCGCTCGTCGAAAACGCCATTGTGCACGGAATTGCACATCGCCTCGATGCGCGCGTCACAGTGAAGGTCGATCGCGAGCAATCATGGCTGCGAATGCAGGTTCGCGACAATGGTTCCGGCTGTACACCTGAAGCCGTTTCTCGTCGCGAAGGCGTGGGCATTTCCAACGTTCGCGCGCGTCTGGAGTCTGCATACGGCGAACGACAATCGCTGCGATTCTTTCGCGACGGCGAACACTTCGTCGCCGAAATTCGTATACCTCTGCAACCCCTCGATGCTCTCTCTCGGACGGCGTGACATGAACGACGCAGGCCAACGACGTTCCCTGAAGGATCTCTTCGGCATCGCCATGATGCTCATCGGCATCTGGACCATCTTCGCGTTCTTCAATGCCAGCGAGTTCTATCGCCGCTCACTGGCGATGGGCGCAGAGTCTCACTGGAACGAGATCATTGCGCTGCAACTGGTCATCGGTTTGATCTGGGCGATGTTTACTCCGATCGTCGTCGGGATCGCGGAACGGCTGCCCATTCAGCTTCGTCGTGAATCCCTGCGTAATGTGCTGATCCTCGCGGCGTTTACGCCGATATTCGCGGTCATTCGCGCGGTGGTCGGCGGCGCGTGGCATCAGCTCGGCGAAGGAAATCTGCCGACGCTCGATTTCGCACGGATCTCCATCGCCGTCCGCTTTCATCGGTATGTGTTTCTGACGATTGTGATCATCGGGATTACGAACATCGTCATCGCATATCGGCGTGCGGTGATGCGTGAACAGGAATCGCTCGTCTTACAAGCGGCATTGACGAACGCCGCACTGGCCCAATTACGCGAGCGCATGTTGCCGCGCGTCATGTTCAGCGCCATGCGCAACATTTCCGAGCGCGTGGACACGGATCCTGCCGGCGCGGACGAAATGATCGTCACGCTCAGTGATTTATTGCGATCGACGCTCGATCTCGATCGGCGCAAGGAAATTACGCTTGCTGAAGAGCTCGAGCACATCGACCGATTTCTCGATCTCGAGCGCGCGCGCAGCGACGGCCGGCTGACGACGCGCATCGATTTCGACGAGCCACTACTCACCGCGCGCGTTCCGCCGCTCGTATTGCACACGCTCGTCGAACAGGCGCTCGACGGCGGACGTGGCGATCGTTCATTGGAAATTCGCGGGCGCGAGATCGATGGGCGGCTGAATATCGAGATCGAAAAAGAAGGCGACGTGACGACCGACGACAAGCCGCGGCGACTCGAGGAATTACTGACCGATCAGTTCTCGCTCGATCGTCGTCGTGAAGGACAAAGGGACATCGTGGCGATCGAATTACCGTTGCGCCTCGCGGAGGCCGCGTCATGACGTTGCGTGCATTGATTGTGGATGACGAGCCGCCAGCGCGCTCACGATTGCGGCGATTGCTCGACGAGCAGCAGGAAATCGATATCGTCGCCGAAGCCGGGAGTGCGCGCGAGGCGATCGAGCTCATTGAGGAGCATCGTCCCGATGTGATGTTTCTCGACGTTGGATTACCCGAGGAAACGGGACTCGATTTATTGCGCTCGCTGAAATCGGAGAAACAGCCGGTCGTCGTGTTTACGACCGCACATACCGATCACGCATTGAGCGCGTTTAATTTCAATACCGCCGATTATCTCGTCAAGCCATTCGACGTCGACCGTCTGACGCGCGCTGTGGATCGAGCGCGACGTTTGGCGTCCGGCGAAATTCGCGCAATCCCGCCGCGACGCGCGACACGACATCGCGAGCGCATTGCTGTCCGTGCGCGTGGCGAGATTCTGTTCGTCAAGGCCACACAGATCGACTGGATCGCGGCCGAGGGGAATTACGCGCGGCTGCATTGCGGCCAGCATTCGTATCAATTACGCGAATCGCTGCAAAATCTCGAAGACAGCCTCGACGCCTCGACGTTCATCCGCGTGCATCGCTCCACGATCGTCAACGTCGATCGCATTCGCAAACTCATCGCGTCCGTGGATGGATCGCCATCCATTGTCTTATCGACCGGCGAGATCGTCTCGCTGGGTCCGACGTACCGCACGCGGCTCGAAGACGTCCTTGGCGAGAAGTTTTAATCCCCAACGACAATGAACGGCGCACTGTCCCACTTCACGACCGCGCGCGTGTTTGGCGGCGGAACGTTCACCACCGGCGTCGTGATGCCATTGACGATCGCGTAGACCGTCCACGCCTGGACGGTGTTCACACTGACACCCTCGTGCTCATCCGTGATCCTCGCGATCCCCTGCGAAGGAACATCGATCGTGACGTGCGACTCACCTCGGTCGGCGTGAAACACGGCGGTGTACGGCGTCTGGTTCTCAATCGATAAACTCATCTGCACGATCGTAGCGCATCAGCATCGTACTTTCGGCCGATTTTCACGACCGCGCGGCGCACGCATACTCGCGCCATGAACATTGCAGGCACAGCTACCTATCGCACGCTCGGTCGCACGGGTTTGCGCGTCTCGCCTCTTGCATTCGGCGCAATGACGTTCGGCATGGGCGCGGAGAAGGACGTCGCCCGATCCTTATTCGATCGGTATCGCGAGCGAGGCGGAAATTTCATCGACACCGCGGACCGCTACGCCGGCGGCACCAGCGAAGAGTGGCTCGGCGAGATGATCGAGGCGACGAAGTCGCGGCATGAAATTGTCCTGGCTACGAAATTCACGTTTACCGCCCAGCTAGGAAATCCAAACGCCGGCGGAAATGGTCGTAAGAATATTCGGCGCGCGATCGAAGGATCGTTGCGACGACTGCGCACCGATTTCATCGATCTGTACATCATGCATACCTGGGATCGCGTCACGCCGGTGGAGGAAGTGGCGTCGACGCTCAATGACCTCGTGCGCGAAGGTAAGATTCTGCACGTCGGTCTTAGCGATGTACCGGCGTGGTATGCATCGCGATTCACGACCATTGCGGATTTACGTGGCTGGGAACGACCGGCCGCGTTACAGCTCGAGTATTCATTGGTCTCGCGCGGGCTCGAACGTGAGCATCAGGTGCTCGCACAAGAGCTCGGAATTTCAATTACGCCATGGAGTCCGTTAGGCGGCGGTTTATTGACCGGGAAATTCCGTCGGGTCAATGGCGAGATTACCGGCTCCGGACGTGTGGTCGAGTTCAAGGATTCGGGAAATCCGGTCGTCGAGAAATTCGCGAAGCGCGAGCAGCACTGGGTCGTGCTCGACGCGTTGCTGCGCGTTGCCGAGAACCTTGGCCGAAAACCGGCGGAGGTCGCGCTGGCGTGGGTCATGGCGCAGCCGTGTGTGACGTCGACGCTGATCGGCGCGACGAAACTCGAGCAGCTCGACGCGAATCTCGCCGCGGCGGATTTGACGTTGCCCGCCGAGGCGTTGCGCGAGCTGAGTGCGGCCAGCGCGCTCGAACCAAATGAGCTCGATGCCTTCTTCGGCGAGACGCTGCAGGGCATGGTGCACGGCGGAACGAAGGTCGAGCGGACGTTCGCGTAAGACTTGCGCGCGCGGCCTACGACACGTGGCGCAGCCCCACGCGTAATGGCATGTGCGCATTAATTTCCCTCGTAAATGGCCACTCCGTCTACGGGAAGTATCGTGCGCACACACGCGCGGTACTCTCGTAGCCGGAGGACCTCATGAAACGAGACGAAGTCGTGGCCGTCATCGAATCACTGGCGAACGGGCTCGATCCAACGACGAGCGAGCCTGTTTCGCATTCGACTCTGCAGGCCGGAAGCGTGGTGCGCGCGCTGTTTGCGGCCGTGAGTTTATTGAAGGAGGAGCCGCCGCGCGCAAAGACGAAGTTCGCCGCCACCGGAACGCTGTGGACGCGCGACGAGGAAGAGCAGGTCTGTCGCGAGTTCGAGAAAGGCATGAGCGTCGCGCAGATCGGCCTGCGTCACGGCCGCTCGTCCGGCGCGATCAAAACGCGGCTGGTGAAGCTGGGCAAGATGGACGATCCGCCGAAGATGAAGGTCGCATCATGAACGACGCCTGAAGAACACGAACGCGCTCGCGCACAGCAGGAGCAGAAACGCGAGACTGAGCAGTCCCCACATCTGCCCTGCCGTGGTGTACACCTGGCCCGTCCCATCCGGGTCGTAGCAGCGTCCCAGTTCGTTGAAGCAATCGCGCCACGCCCAGTAGCGCACGTGAAACGCGTAGCCGAACGCAAGAAACCCCGCCGCGCCGGCGAGCATGGCGAGGAATGGTGCGATGCGCGAGGAAGACATCGGGCTCATCATAAATCGCGAGATCCCGATCACACTTCCAATCCCCCAAATTTTCATAAACTCTGCCCATCATGAACACGTTGCATCGTTCGCTCGCGGCGTTCGCCGTTGTCGCGTTCCTCGGCTGCGCGCACACCACGCCTTCGCAACATGTCCACGCGCATGGGCCGGTTGGCGTCGTGAACTTTCCGGTGAGTTGTTCGGCCGCGGCGCAGCGCGAGTTCAACGAGGCGATGGCGATCCTGCATCACATGACGTATCCGCAGGCGCAACTCGCGTTCGAAGAAGTAGCGGCCGCGGATCCGAAATGCGCGATGGCGCACTGGGGCATCGCGATGACGTTGTTCCAGTCACTGTGGCCGACACGTCCCGGTCCCGAGGCGTTGCAGCGCGGTTGGAACGAGGTGCAGAAGGCGAAGGAAATCGGCGCGCCGACGGAACGCGAGCGCAGGTTCATCGCGGCCGCGGAAGCATTCTTTCTCGATCCCGCGTCGAATGATTACTGGCTGCGCATCCGGCGTTGGGAAAAGGCGAGCGAAGATGCATACAACTCGATGCCGGACGATCCGGAGGTCGCGGCGTTTTATGCGCTCGCGCATCTCGCAACGACGCCGGCGGATAAGATCTCACGCGATCACGCCGATCGTGCGGCCGCGATTCTGTTGAAGATTTATCAGCAGAATCCACAGCATCCCGGCGCGATGCACTATCTCGTGCACGCCAATGATGTTCCGGGACGCGAACACGAATTACTCGAAATTACACGCAAATACGAATCGCTCGCGCCGCGCAATCCGCACGCGCTGCATATGCCAACGCACATCTACACGCGCCTCGGCGATTGGGATGGCGTCGTTCGCGGAAACCTTCGCGCCGCCGAGGCGGCGCTCGAACATCCGGCGGGTCCGCATGGAGAATTTGTGTGGGATGAGTTCCCGCACGCGATCGAATATCTCATCTACGCCTACTTACAGCGTGGCGACGATGCGAATGCGCTCGCCGAATTAAAGCGATTACGCGAGACGCAATCCATCGAACCCACGTTCAAGACGGCGTTTCATCTCGCGTCCACGCAATCGCGTTATGCGCTCGAGCGTCGCGCATGGAGCGAGGCCGCGGCCATTACGCCGCGCGCGCCAGCGAGCCTCGCATGGGACAAATTCATGTGGCCCGAGGCCATTACCATTTTCGCTCGCGGCCTCGGCGCGGCCCACACCAATCAATTAGAAATATCGAAAGCATCCGTCGATCGTTTACAGGAGCTCGAAACGAAGACACAGAACATCGGCGAGCAATTATTCGCGCGCAACATTCGCGTCCTGCGACTGGAATTGAGCGCGTGGATCGCACAAACGGAAGGACAGCAGGACCGAAGTCGTGCATTGATGAATGACGCCGTCGAGTTGGAGACGTCAACCCCGAAACACGCCGTCACACCCGCGCCCACACTCCCCGCGCACGAGCAACTCGGCGACTTATTACTGGAACAGGGTCGCGCATCGGAAGCCGTTGCGGCTTACACGCGCGCACTGGAACTGTATCCCCATCGCTTCAATGCGATTCTCGGATGCGCACGAGCGGCACGCGCAGCCGGAGACGAAACAACCGCGCGCGCTGCGTACAAGGAATTACTGAGCCTTGCACACAGCGACGCGCGGTCGGATGCTTTAAAGGAAGCGCGCGAGTATTAATTATCCGAACGGCTGCTCATCCGCGCTCGGTCCATAGACAGACGGAAGCGGAATATCGAGCAATCGTAAATACACCGTGAGCTGACCGCGATGGTGATACGCGTGATTGAACATGATGTTCCGAATCACCGCGATGCGCGGAATCTCGAGCAACGTCTGTCCGCCGCGCGTCATGCGCCACATCGCAAACAGATCCTCATCGCTCCAGCCTTGTAATTTCTCCACGGCATAAGGCACAGCTTCATCCAGGGTCGTTACGAGCTCCTGGCTCGATTTCGCCTGCGGCCGCGGGAAGGACGGGACATCGCTGACGAGCGGCGTTGCGAGATCGGCGATCGCGCGCGGGAGCCGCGCGATGTGAATCGCCAGCTCGCCGAGCGTCATCGATTTCTCATGCGGACGCCAGCTCATGTGTTCATCGGGAACGCGCTCTAACACGCGGCGCGTCGTCTTCGCTTCATGCTGCAACTCTGCAATCAATGCTTGAGAGATACCCATCACTGCACCGCCTTTGGGTCCATCCACAGAACTTCCCAGTGGTGGCCATCGAGATCGTAGAAGCTCCAGCCGTACATGAAACCGTGGTCCTGCGGATCCATCGCGTGGCGTCCGCCGGCGTCGATGGCTTTGCGTACGAGCTGGTCGACTTCCGCTTTACTGGAGCACGATAACGCAATCAGCGCCTCGGTCTGCCGTGCGGTGTCACAGATTTCGTTCTTCGTGAACCCTTTAAAGAACGGCTCGGCCAGAAGCATGACCCACGCTTTGTCGCTGATGATCATGCATGCGGCTTTGTCATCGGTGAATTGCGCGTTGTAGGTAAATCCGAGGGCGCTGAAGAACTCTTTCGATTTCTCGAGATTGCGGACTGGAAGATTGACGAAGATTTCGCGGGACATGGTTTCTCCTCACAATGAGTTATTCGAGCGGAACGGGATGAGCGCGCGCAATCGACGATCGCGCAGCCACAATCCGCCCCACAGAAATGCGGCGATGTAGGTTGGAAAGAGGATGTGGGTGAAGAGCGGATTACCGAGGCGGAGCTGCGTTGCGATTGCGCCGCCGAGGTAACCGGTCCAGAGAATTGCGCCCAGTACGGACGTGCGCGGGATGAGGTACGCGATCAGGCAAACGACCTGGATGATGCCGAGGGTCGTAATCGTGCTGACCGGCCATCCAAGCTCTGTCGTCCCCTTCACCACCGCATCGGGCTTCAGTAATTTTCCGATCGCATCGAACAGCAGAAACAGTACGGCCAGCGCGCTGAGCACGCGGCCGGTCCAGAGTTGTGATTTGTTGATGGGCTCCATTCGGTCCTCCTCGAATGTGATTTCGTAGAGATAGACCGGAGGCGCGACGAAAACTCATCGGTCGCCGCGAAAAAAGTTTTACTGCTCGAGTCGCAGAGGCAGACCGAACATCGGGAACAGCGTCTCGACGTCGAGGAACGAGTTCCAGCGGATGATTTGTCCGTTGTCGATTTCGAGCACCGTGATCGACCACGCCTGATACGTGCCCTCGGCTTCGCCGCGACGCCACTGTGCGACCGCGGGCAGCGCCGAGGCTTCGACGCGCTGCAATCGCGAGCCCGCGCATTCGGCACCAGGACCGCGCAGCCAGTCTCCGATCGAGCGCGGTCCCTGGAGCCACAGCGTGTACGGCGGCATCGAGAGCGTCGCGTCTTCACGCATGAGCGAGACGAGCGCATCGACGTCGTACTCGTGAAATGCATTCACGTATCGATCGAGCAGCGCGGACTGATCGTCGTCGAGCACGTCGGACGCGATCTGCGCGTTGCGCGCGGCCATCGTTGCACGCGCGCGCTGCAAGCTGCTATTCACGGCGGCTACGGTCATGTCGAGTGTCTCGGCGATCTCCGCGGCGGACCAGCCGAGGACTTCGGCGAGCAGGAGTGCGGCGCGCTGGCGCGGAGGAAGATGTTGCAGCGCGGCGACGAACGCGAGTCGGATCGTTTGTTTCAACACGACCTGCTCGAATGGATTTGCGTCCGCGGGAATCGCGCGCGCGTCGGGAATCGGTTCGAGCCAGTGCATGCGATCGCGCGTTTCGAGTTTGGCCATCTCGACGGTCGATGGATCGCCTTCTTCGAACGGACGCATGCGGCGCGCGCTGCTCGACAGATGATCGAGGCACACGTTCGTGGCGATGCGATGAAGCCACGTTTTCACCGAGGCGCGACCTTCGAAGCGATCGAGGCTGCGCCACGCGCGCACGATCGTTTCCTGCACGGCGTCGTCGGCATCGGCCGCGGAGCCGAGCATGCGATAGCAGTGGCCGGTGAGCGCGGCGCGATGTTCTTCGAGGACGGTGACGTCGACGTGCATGCCGCTCTAGTAGCACGCCTGGAGCGCGGCGGCCAAGCCGCACTCCAAATCGTTACGCAATCGCTCCCGTCCCGGCACGCGTGTGCTGCAGCGCAGCACGAATTTCAGTGAGGTCATCGCTCGTGAGTCGCAGGTCGTTCGCCGCGATCCAGCCGTCGACTTGTTCCGGCGAGCGCGCTCCGACGATCGCGCCGCTGACGCCGTCGTGAGAGAGCGTCCACGCGACCGCGATCGCACCCGTGCTGACGTTGTATCTCCGCGCGATCGGTTTGAGCGCATCGCGCAATGCGAGATTGCGCTCGACGTTCGGGCGCTTGAACTCGCCGGAGTTGCGACGCCAGTCGTCGGGCGCGAGTGCGTCGATGCGATCGAGCGTCCATTTTTCCGTGAGCAGACCGGATTGCATCGGGCTGTAGACGATGACGCCGGTGCCGTGCTCGCGACACCACGGAAGTGTTTTATCCGCGAAATCGCGGCGAATGAGGGAGAACGGCGGCTGCAGCGAGTCGACGTGACGAATGGGCTCGCAGCGGCTGAGTAACTCGACGTTGAAGTTCGAGACGCCGATCCAGCGCACCTTGCCTTCGTCGACAAGTCGCGCCATTTCGCCCCACGAGTCTTCGACGGGCGTGCCGGTCTCGTCGGGCCAGTGAAATTGATACAAGTCGATGGTGTCGACGCCGAGTCGTCGCAGCGAGGCTTCGCATTCGCGTCGAATGGTTTGCGGTTTGAGATCGCGACGCGGCGGCTGCATGCGATCTTCGTCGTTCCAGCTCAGTCCGCATTTGGTGAAGACGAGCGGCCGGTTGCTCGCTCCAATCTCGCGCAAAAGTCTTCCCACGAGCTCCTCGGAATGTCCCAGGCCGTAGACCGCGGCGGTGTCGATCCAGTTCACGCCGCGCGAGATCGCATGTTTCATCGCGTCGATGGCGGCATCGTCGTCCTGCGGTCCCCAGCCAAATGCCCAGTCGCCGCCGCCGATCGCCCACGCACCGAAGCCGACGCGCGTGATGTCCGGTCCGGCACTGCCGAGTTTCTGTGTTGCCAACGTCATGTGTGAGGTGCCTCCGCAACGAATGCTATCGAATGGCGTGCCTGCCTCTTGACACATTCGGTTTACGAACGTATAACCATTGCGTTCTATAACTGCTTGGTTATCGATGATGAACGTATCCGAACGACTCGACGCCACCTTCACCGCGCTCGCCGATCCGACTCGACGGGCGATCCTCGCCCGCCTCGCCACCGGAGATCTTTCGGTGAATGAGCTCGCCGAGCCGTTCGACATGAGTCAGCCGGCGATCTCGAAGCACCTGAAGGTGCTGGAGCGCGCGGGGCTGGTGTCTCGATCGATCGATGGTGCGCGCCGGCCGTGTCACATGGAGCCGAAGCCGCTCGCGGAGGCGACACGCTGGCTGGAGAAATATCGAAAGTACTGGGAACCGAGTTTTCAGCGACTCGACTCATTGCTCGAGGAGCTGCAGAGCAAAGCCGTTCAGGCGAAAGGAAAGAAGAAATGAAGAAGCCCGATCCACTTCAGGTTCACGCTCACGGCGATCGCGAGATCGTCATCACCCGGGAATTTCACGCACCGCGAGAGCTGGTGTTCGAGGCGTGGACGACGCCGGCGCTGCTCGCGCGCTGGTTCGGTCCGCCCGACTGGACGCTGACGACGTGCGAGATGGACGTGCATCCCGGCGGGAAGTATCGCTTCGTGATGGAGAACGAGCACGGGATGCAGATGGGCATCAGCGGAACGTTCCACGAGGTGGACCGGCCGTACCGTCTCGTGTCGACGGAAATTTACGATCAGGATTGGACGGGCGGCGAAACGCACATCACGAATGAGCTCGATGAGCACAACGGCCACACGACGATGACGATCACGATTCTGTACGCATCGAGCGAAGCTCGCGACATGGTGGTGTCCTCGCCAATGGCGCAAGGGATGGAGATGGGATTCTCGCGACTGGACGAGGTGCTGGAAACCGTGACGGTGTAATGGGCGGCGTCGCTCACCTGCCGCGCGCGCAGCGCGCGGTCAGGTGCAGCGCGGGAGCTGAAATTCCGGCGAATTTTCGGCTCCGACATCACTCCTGTGAGGAGGTCGTATGGCGGAGCAAGAACTCGATCGTCAGGATGAATCCAGTGTCACTCACATTGTCGGGATCGTCGAGCATTTCGGACGCGGGTTGTTGTCACTACTGAAGCTTCTCGTGTTCCTGACATTCGTCGTATTTGCCGCGTTTCTCGCGGCGTATCTCTACTCATTGTTCGGACAATCGGCGACGGATCCTCATCGCGATGCGGCCTTGCAGCGACTCGAACAGGTCATGGGAACGATCTGGGATCGAATTCTGCCGCTGGCCACAACCGCGCTACAGATCATCGCTCCCGTCATCGTTTTGCTCCTAGCTCTCGCGCTCCTGTTCCGTTTGAGTCATCGCAACTCTCCGATCGGGCTGCCAAAGCTTGTGTCAGATCTGCCATCGTTTCTCGCCATTCTGATCGTTGCGACCATTTGCGTTTGCCGCTGGCCGGAGTGCCGATTCCTCAGGTGTTGAACAACATCGCGCTCGTGGTCGTCGGGTTCTACTTCGGCAAAAGGACCATTCACGAAACGACGGAGTGACCGCCACGTCGCTCACCTGCCGCGCGCGCAGCGCGCGGTCAGGTGCAGCGCGGGGGCGTCGGCGCCACTGTCTACGTTCGAACGTGTCTTCACGTTCAGCAGGAGACGTGATGAACGACGACCAACGCACGACGAAGGCAAAAACGAAAACATGTCCGTTCTGCATGATGGACGACGTTCCGATCGAGGCGATGCGTTGTCGACATTGTGCAGGCGACATTCGCCAGCATGAGATGCTCCACTCGAAGGTCTGCTTCGTCGCAACAGCAACGCTTGGCGATGAAGATCATCCGGCGCTGATCACCCTTCGCCAGTATCGCGACACGATCCTCATCCCTCGTTCCTACGGGCGATATCTCGTGCGGACGTATTACGCTGTCGGTCCCTCGCTCGCAGCATTGCTTCGTCAAAGCGCCTGGCTGCGCCAACTCAGCCGGCGGTTCATCGTCGAGCCCCTGGCCAGATACGCGAAACGTCGGATCACGAGGAGTTAGTCGAGTCGCTCACCTTCTGTTCTTATCCACGATCCCGAACACGATCACCACGAACGCGGCCAGGCGCAGCAGGTATAGCGGCGCATAATCCTCGTGCGTTTCGTGTGTCAGCGCGATCGCGAGGCGTTGCAGCGCGAGCATGAAAAATGCGGCGGAGAAGATTGCGAACAGGCGATCCTGCGAGCGCGACCAGAAGCGCAGAAAGAACAGCGCGATCACGGCGTACTCCGCAAACAACACACCGGAGAGGAGCATCGTGATCATGACGAGGACTCCCAGACCAGGCCATAGATCAGCGCCGCCGCGCCGAGCACAGCAGGCACGAGCCGCCACGTCGAAAGATCGATCTCAGGAACGACGCGCAGATCGACGACCAGCAGTACGTTATTGATCGCAAGACCCGCGAAACAGATCGCGCTCCAGAACAACAACCGCGCGCGCGACCGTCGATACCCGCGAGTCAGCAACACCGCGCACAGCGCACTCGTCGCCGCGCAAAGAATGTAGACGATATCGCCGAGCTCGAACATGACGGCTCACTTCTTCAGTTTGAATGCGTCCGCGAAACTGCGCAGCGGATCGCGCGGACCGGTATTGACGACCTCCGCGATCGCTTTCGGATCGCGTGCATAAACGTCCGCCAACTCACGGAGCAGCCGGTCCTGTTCGCGATCGAGCGACGCGTAGCGATAGCGCGGCACGGATGCGGCTTCGAAGACGATCAGCGCCGAGGATGCGAGGAGAAACAAACGCATCGCGACAGACTCCGGAGGCGCGCCGAGTGCCGCGGCCACTTCCGGCGCGGTCCACGATCGATTCGGCTCCTTCATCAGGAGCAACACGACCTCGATCTGATCGACCGAGGCCATGCGCTGCTGAAGAAACGTCCTGAGCTCCGAGGAGAAAAGGGTATCGCTCAAGTGCGCGCAGGGTACGGGCGAATCGAATGGGAATCCATACGGTAAACACCCTAGATGCAAATCAGACGATCAAACGTTTGCGTACGGCGTAAAGCACGATTTCCGCGGTGCTGTGCAGATTCAGCTTCTGCATGAGATTGCCTCGATGCGTTTCCACGGTCGAGACGCTCACATCCAGCAGCGCCGCCACTTCTTTGTTCGAGCGCCCCTCGGCGAGCGCGTGCAGCACTTCCCGCTCGCGATCCGTGAGCAGATCGTACGAATCGTCGAGCCCGCGTTCCTGCAACTGCTGCATGTACTCCTCGGCCAGCACACCGCTGACCGCCGGACTGAAGAACGACTTTCCCGCCGCCACCGCGCGAATCGCCGGCAGCAAATCCTCGTCCGTCGCATCCTTCAGCAGATACGCGCGCGCCCCCGCGTTGATCGAACGCATCACGTACGACTCGTCGAGATACATGCTCAACATGATCGCGAGCGGCGCGGGCTGCATCTTCTGCGCGCGCGCCGCGACATCGATTCCGTTGAGCTTCGGCATCGCCACGTCGAGGATCAGCACATCGGGATGATGTTCTTCGCACATGCGCAACGCTTCGAGCCCATCCGCTGCCTCGGCGACCACTTCCACCGATGGTTCCGTTTCGAGCAGCGACCGCATCCCGCGTCGCACGATCGAATGATCGTCAGCCAGCAGCACGCGCAAGCTGCACCTCCTCGAGTGATTCATGGATCGGCAGCGAGACATGAAGCTCAGTTCCGCGCGGAGACCGCGGCTTCACATCAAACGAGCCGTGCAGTTCGCGCGCACGTTCCTCCATACCGAGGAGACCAACGCCACGGCCGCGACGTGGATCGATGCCCACGCCATCGTCGAGCACGCGCAATTCCAGCGTGTTCCGCGCGTGCACGAGCGACACCTCGACATGCGACGCGTGCGAATGTCGCGCGCAATTCGTCAACGCCTCCTGCGCGATTCGATAGATCGCCGTGCGATACGAATCCGGCAGCGAATCGAGCTCGCCTTCGATCATGAGACTCACCGGAATTCCGAAACGCCGCCGGAAATCGCGCACATGCCATTCGAGCGCGGGACGCAATCCGAAATCATCGAGCATGCTCGGACGCAAGCCCATCACGAGATCGCGCACCGAGCGAAGAATCGTATCGAGCAAGCGACGCGCTTCGCCGATCGCCGATTGCGATTCCGCACTGCCGCGCGCGCGATCGGCACGACCGATCTCCATGCGCAACGCGGTGAGCATCTGTCCGACGTGATCGTGCAACTCGCGCGTGATCTTCTTGCGCTCTTCTTCCTGCGCGGCGACGAGCTGCTGCGAAAGCATGCGCATTTCGTGTTCGGCGTGCTCCGCATGAATTCGTTGTTGCTGCGAGCGACGCTCGAGTGCGCGCAAGCGCAGCACTGCAACCAACGCGACGACCAGGCCGAGGAGCAATGCTCGGGAAAGACGCCGGCTGTGATCGTCGCGAAACGCCTCGAGTCTGCGCGCCACTTCCGCGCGCTGCGCGGAGAGATTCGTGTTGTTGAGCTGCTCGACATCGCGCGTGATCGCGAGCACGGCTTCGCGCCGCGGCAACACCTCGCGTCGCAGAAAGCGTCCGCTGCGCATCACCTTCTCGACGAGCGTCCATTCGAACAGCGGCTCCATCGCCTGCCAGTAATCATCGAGTCGCGATTCGAGCGCATCCATCTGCGGCGCCGCAGATTTCGGCAGCAGCGCACGCAACTCTTTCACCGTTTGCGTGTGTGATTGCCGCAACTCGGTGAGCTTCTGTCGATACGCGGGCGCTTCCTCGCGATCGGTATCGAGCAGGTAATCGCGAATGTAGATGCCGGACAGATGCACGTCGCCGCGCAGCCGCCGCAATTTGTTTTCGACTTCGCGATGGTGTGTGTTGAGTTGATCGAGCTGCGCGTAAATCTCCTCGGCCTTGCGCGAGGTCGTCGACAACGACGTGTAGATCAGCAGCAACAGACCACCCAGCGCGGCCGCTGCAACCGGCCACGTGCGAAACACTCGCTGACGAAAAATCTCGAACAATCGCATCATCAAACGCGAACTTCCTCCCGAATGCGGCGGAAGAGTTCGCGAAACGATGCAACAACCGTGACGCCCGGCGGCGGCTCGCGTTCTTCGCTGGCGATGAACAACGCGCTGCCGCGTTCCGCCGCGAATTTCAGCGCGCCGAAGTCCGTCACGTCATCTCCCGCGTAGATGACGCGATTCGCGCCGACGACGCGCGCGAGCCAGCGCAACGCTTCTTCCTTCCCCGCGCCGCGCGAGCGCGCCTCGACAACGCATCGTCCTTCGATCAAATCGAGATCATTCTCCTTCGCCCACGCGCGAAACGAATCCGTCACGGGCGCGATCGCCTCGTATGGAATGCCGCGCCAGTGCAACGCGAGCGCGTGCTTCTTCGATTCGATGCGCAACCCGCTCGCGCGAATCTCATCGCGCAGCTCGCCTTCGAGTGCGCTCTCGAGCGTCGGCGTGTCGCGCACCGGAACGCCGCCGGGCGCGCGGATCTCGAGTCCGTGCGAAGCGATGATGTACGCGCCCGGGGCGTTCACCCGCGCGACGAGATCATCGGCATCACGACCGGACACGATCGCGACGACGACCCCTTCGAGCTGCGTGGTCTGTTCGAGCAGCGCGGCCGCGGCGCGCTCGAGCTGAGCATCGGACGGATTCTCGCGAATCGGTGCGAGCGTGCCGTCGAAATCGAGTGCGAGCAGCGTCGTCATCGGATCGCAACCTCACGCGGTTGCGATGACGCCGTGCTCATGCGCTGCGGCCAGAACTTCGCGCGGTCGTGGCGAATCGCGATCATGTCCCTGAGCAACGATTCCGACCAGTCGAATATTGTGTGGGACTCAATCTGTTCTCTCATGGATTGCATGCGCGCGCGACGCTCTAGAAGCGGCATGGTCGTCGCGCGCAGAATGGCGTCAGCGACCTGTTGTGTGTCGTACGGATTGACGAGCAGCGCGCCACCGAGCTCTTTCGCCGCACCGGCAAACTGGCTCAGCACGAGCATGCCATCTTCGTCCTCGCATGCTGCGACGTACTCTTTCGCAACGAGGTTCATCCCGTCGTGCAACGGCGTGACGAGCGCGCTGTCTGCCATCGCGTAGTACGCCCTCACCTCTTCTGCCGAAAACGTTCGGAACTGCAACACGATCGGCGTCCACGCCTCGGTGCCGAATCGCGCATTTACGCGATCGACACTTTCGCGCACGTCGTCGGTGAGTTGCTGATAGCTGCGAATGCGCGTGCGCGTCGGCGATGCGAGTTGCACGAGTACGTACTTGCCGCGGAGTGATGGGTTTTGCTCGAGCAACAGCTCGACGGCGTTGACGCGCTCGATCAATCCTTTCGTGTAATCGGCGCGATCGACGCCGACGCTGACGTGTGCATCGTTCGAAATGTTCAGCAGGTTGCGCAGCGCATTTCCTTCGCTGCGTTTCGCCGACGTGTAAGGCCATTCGACGCTGATCGGATAGACGCGGACGAACGTGCGATGCGATCCGTACGACACCGACATCTCTTCGAAATCGACGCGGCATTCGAGATAGCGCTGCACGGTCTCGAGAAAATTCAGGCAGTACTGGCGCGTGTGAAAGCCGATCACATCCGCGCCGATCATTCCTTCGAGCAGCGCTTCCTTCCACGGGCAGATGGCGATGATTTCCGCATGCGGCCACGGGATGTGCCAGAAGAGGCTGGTGACGATGTGCGGCGCGTGCTCGCGCACGTATCGCGGCACGAGCGCGAAGTGATAGTCCTGCACGAGCAGCAATCCATCGGATGGTGTGTCTTCGATCGCCGCGCGCGCGAAGAGCTCGTTCACGTTTTGATACGACGTCCAGTCGCTCGCGCGAAAGGACGGCTTCGTGTGTGCCATGTGACACAGCGGCCAGAGGCCTTCGTTTGCAAGACCGGAGTAGTAGCGTTCGTAATCGTCGTCGCCCGCAAAGATGCGGCGCAACGTGTATTCATGATGTTGCGGCGGGACGGCGAGGCGGCCTTCGCGATCGCAATGCTCGCGATCGGCGGAGCCGCCGCCGTACGCGATCCACGTTCCGCCGCTGGCGCGAAGCATGGGCTCGATTCCGGTGACGAGCCCGCTTGCAGGTCGTTGAATCACAACGCCGCGATCGCTCCACTCATGCGAGTACGGCTCGCGATTGGCGATGACGACGAGTCCGCCATGCGTGACTTCGGTTTCGACCAGTGCACGTAACCGCTCCGCGCCCGGCACTGCATCTCGACTCGGCATTCAAATCCTCCGAGTGTCAAGTTAGGCGCGATGAGACGCGATGAACATCGGGTTCATGGGGGAGGCGGCACGGCCGCCTCCGCTTGTTGCTTCGCTTTGGCACGTGCGGCTACTTCGTCGGTGCGGTGGTCGCGAGATTCGAGCCTCGCGGGCCGTCTGCTTCTGTCTTTCCGCGTGAGTACGCCGGCGGGCGCGAGTAATCGCGCTCTCCCCCATCGACCCGATGTTCATTACCGATCACCTACCGTATCTTCAGGGCATGAGCGATGAGATTCTGTTCGATGCCATTCGCCAGATCGAAGATCGATCGGGCGCATTTCTCAATGTTGCGTGTGAGCGCGTCGATGCGCCGTTCGTGATCGAGCGCGGCTCACGTACGGCGGTGGAGCGTGCGGCGCGCAGGCTCGGCTTTGCGGTTGCCGAGCGCGACGGGTTTCTCGTGCTGCAGGAACGCGCGCACATGCATCGCGATCTCGCGTAGCGGCGCGCGCAACGGCGAGCGACGCCGCCACACGAGCACGATCGTGCGATGCGGTTGCGGATCGGCGAAGTTGCGGACCTTCAAGTGCGCGCGCGCCGCTTCGACGTCGACCGCCATCTCCGGCAGCAACGTCACACCGGCCCCGCCCGCCACGATCTGCGCGAGCGTCGACAAACTCGTCGCACGGAACTCCAGCTCCCGCGCTTTCGCACGCGTGCAAAACGCGAGCGCCTGATCGCGAAAGCAATGACCATCATCGAGTAGCAACACGTTCTCGTCGCGAAGATCGCTCGCACGCGCGGGCTGCCGCGTTTGCACGATCGCATGCGTGCGCGGCGCGGCGATGACGAAGGGATCGCGCAGCAGAATGTCCTGCTCGACATCACCGAGGTCCGCTTCGCGCGCGACGATGGCGGCGTCGAGCGTCCCCGCATCGAGCTTCCCCATCAGCACCTCGGTGCGTTCTTCACTCCACAAAAACGTGAGCCGCGGATACTCGCGTCGCAGCTTCGGCGCGATGCGCGGAATCAGATACGGCGACACGGTTGGAATCACGCCGACGCGCAAATTGCCGACGAACGGATCACTGGCGCGTTTCGCCGCGAGCGAAAGATCGCCGGCCTGCTGCAACACTCCTCGCATGCGCGCCAGCATGTCGTCACCAGCAGGTGTGATCAACACTCGACGCCGATCGCGCTCGAAAAGCTGAATCCCAATCGCTTCTTCGAGCTGAATCAGCTGCGCGCTCAACGAGGGCTGTGACACGTGGCACAGCTCCGCCGCCTTGCGAAAGCTCAGCGTGTCCGCGACAGCCACCGCGTATTCGAGTTGCCGGAGCGAGAACGGATGACTCATAGGCCAAGGCTATCAAATTCATCGAAATGATGTCTTGGACTGATCAGCAGTTTCAACGCATTCTCGCGTGCACTGGAGGTAACGAGACATGAGCAACCGTCCCACACTGACCACGGAAGCCGGCGCACCGATCGCCGACAATCAGCATTCGCAACGCGCGGGCGCATACGGCCCGACGCTGCTGCAAGACCATCATCTGCTCGAGAAACTCGCGCGCTTCAATCGCGAGCGCATTCCGGAGCGCGTCGTACACGCGGTCGGCTCCGGCGCGTACGGCTACCTCGAATGCACGAACGCCGACGTACCGCGGTGGACGAAAATGAATGTCTTCTCCGCGGTTGGAAAGCGCACGCCGCTGTTCATTCGCTTCTCGACGGTCGCGGGATCGAAAGGCGCGGCGGACACGGCGCGCGATCCTCGCGGCTTCGCGGTGAAGTTCTATACCGAGGAAGGAAACTGGGATCTGGTCGGCAACAACACGCCGGTCTTCTTCATCCGCGACGGCATCAAGTTCCCCGATTTCATTCACTCGCAGAAATACGATCCGTTCACGAACCGCCAGGAGCCGGACAACATCTGGGATTTCTTCTCGCACTCGCCTGAAGCGACGCATCAGTTCACGTGGCTGTTCGGCGATCGCGGCATCCCCGCAACGCTGCGCCACATGGACGGCTTCGGCTCACACACGTTTCAGTGGATCAATGCGAATGGCGAACGGTTCTGGGTGAAGTTCCACTTCAAGACCGATCAGGGCATTCAGTGCCTCACGAGCGAGCAGGCAGAGATGGTCGGCGGCAAAGATCCGTCGCATCATCACAAAGATTTGTATGACGCGATCTCGCGCGAGGAGTTTCCGACGTGGACGCTGAAAGTGCAGATCATGCCGGAGAAGGATGCGGCGACGTATCGCTTCAATCCGTTCGATCTGACGAAGGTGTGGCCGTACGCGGATTACCCGCTCATCACGATCGGACGCATGGTGCTGAATCGCGTTCCTGACAATTACTTCGCGGAGACGGAGCAGGCCGCGTTCGATCCATCGAACTTCGTGCCGGGCATCGGTCCCTCGCCGGATCCAATGCTGCAGGCGCGTCTCTTCGGTTACGGCGACGCGCATCGTTATCGCCTCGGCATCAATCACACGCGTCTTCCGATCAACGAAGCGAAAGGTGTGCACGGCGGCGCGCACAACTACGGTCGCGACGGCGCGATGCGTTTCGACGCGAATGGTGGTCGCGCGAAGAACTACGAGCCGAACAGCTACAACGGTCCCGCGCAAACTGGTGTCGATGAGGGCGCGGGCTATGACGCATCGGGATCGATCGGGCGTCACGGACTCGTTCCTCATCGCGATGACAGTGATTTCGTGCAGGCCGGTGCGTTGTATCGATTGATCGCCGAGGATGCGAAGGTGCGGCTCATCGCAAACATCGCGGGGAGTCTTTCGCAGGTCTCGCGTGAAGATGTGATCGAGCGATCGATCGGCAACTTTGCAAAGGCGGATGCGGAGTTCGGCAAGCGACTGAAGGACGCGGTGGACGTGCTGCGCGGGAAGGTGAAGCTGGGAGTGAAGCGAGTGGTGGAAGCAACGGTGTAATTCGGAGCGTAGCGCCGGAGCGTCGGCATGAATGCCGGCGCTCCGAGTACGATGCGCATCGTATGAAAGCGATTGCGCCTGTCGTGCTCTTGTGCGTCGCGCTGTCCGTGAGCGCGGCGACACTCGAAGACCTTCCCTCGCCCGCCGGAGCCAACGCCGCGGAACCATTTCTCTTTGCCACACGCGATGGCGGCATGCTCCTGAGCTGGCTCGAACCGAATGGCAAAAGCGCCGCGCTGAAATTTGCGCGCTACGCAAACGGCAAATGGAGCGCGCCGCGCACGATCGTCGAGCGCGACGATCTCTTCGTCAACTGGGCTGACTTTCCGTCGATCCTCGAAGACGCGAAAGGAACGCTCGTCGCGCACTGGCTGCAGAAGAGCGGCAAAGGCACATACGCATACGACGTGATGCTGTCGACGTCGATCGACGGCGGCGCGACGTGGCGAACGCCGTTCCTCCTGAATCGAGACGGCAAAGAAGCGGAACACGGATTCGTATCGATGGTTCCGCTGCCGAATGGCGGCGCCGGCATCACGTGGCTCGATGGCCGCGCGATGAAAGCCGGCGATCACGACGATCATGAAAGCGGCGGCGACATGATGCTGCGCTACGCGACGATCGATGCGCGCGGCACGATCGCGAATGAAGTCGTGCTCGACACGCGCACGTGCGAGTGCTGCACGACCGGCATGGCGATGACGAAGAGCGGCCCGCTCGTCGTGTATCGCGATCGCTCAGCGGAAGAGATTCGCGACATCGCATTCGTGCGGCTCGACAAGAACAAATGGACTGCACCGCAATCGCTTCGCAATGACGGCTGGAAAATTCATGGATGTCCGGTGAACGGCCCCCAGATCGATGCGCTCGGCGATGACGTCGCGACCGCGTGGTTCACGAGCGCGAACGAGCAGCCGCGTGTGTACGCGTCGTTCCTGCACGGCAAAGCATTCGTCGTCGATGACGGGAAGCCGCTCGGCCGCGTCGACGTCGTGCTCCTCGATCGCGACACCGCACTCGTGTCGTGGCTCGAACAGACCGCGACAACCGCCGAGATTCGCGCACGTCGCATCACGCGCGACGGCAAACGCGACGCATCGATCAAGATCGCGGATTCGGGCACATCACGCGGCAACGGATTCACGCGCATCGCGCGCGTCGGGAATGATGTTTGGTTTGCATGGACGGAGACAAATGGCGCGGAGAAGCGCGTGCGCGTGGCGCGCATGGTTAGCGCTACAATCCCGCCTCTTATTCGAACGCCATGAGCAAGTTCTACATCACCACCGCGATTCATTACGTCAACGACGATCCTCATATCGGCCACATGTACGAGAACATCGTCGCCGATGTGATCGCGCGCCATCGCCGGCGCATGGGCGACGACGTTCGCTTTCTGACGGGCACGGACGAGCACGGACAGAAAATCGAGCGCGCCGCGGCGAAGGAAGGGATCTCGCCGATCGAGCTCGCGGACCGCGTGGTGCGTACGCATCACGATCTCTGGCAGAAGCTGAACATCAGCCACGACGACTTCATCCGCACGACGGAACAGCGTCATCGCATCGGCGTGCTCGAGCTCATCCGCCGCATTCAGGAACACAACCCCGAAGACATTTACCTCGGCGAGCACTCAGGCTGGTATTGCCAAAGCGAAGAGACGTTCATCCCTGAGAATCAGGTGAAGAACGGCCGCCCCGGTCGAGGGGCGACTGCCTATGACCAGGACGGCCACAAGGTCGAGTGGACGACGGAGCAGAACTACTTCTTCAAACTCTCCGCGTACACGCATCGACTGCTCGCACATTACCGCGAGAATCCCGGCTTCATCTGGCCGGACACCCGCATGAATGAAGTGCGCTCGTTCGTCGAGCAGGGACTCAAGGACCTGTCGATCTCGCGCAGCTCCATCAAGTGGGGCATCCCGTTCCCCGGCAATCCGGAGCACGTGATCTACGTCTGGATGGATGCGCTGACGAATTACATTTCGGCGCTCGGCTTCGGCAGCGATGACACGAACCTGCTCGACCAATACTGGCCGGCCGACATTCATCTCATCGGCAAAGACATCGTGCGCTTTCACTCGGTCTACTGGCCGGCGTTCCTCATGGCCGCGGGTGTGGAGTTGCCGAAGCGCGTGGTCGGACACGGATTCTGGCTGCGCGATCACGAGAAGATCTCGAAGTCGCTCGGCAATGTCGTGCGGCCGTACAACATCATCGAAGACTTCGGCGCCGATGCGTTGCGCTACTACGTGCTGCGCGAGATGGTGTTCGGACAGGATCAGGATTACTCGGATCAATCGCTCCTCGGCCGCTACAACGCCGATCTCGCGAACGACCTCGGCAACACGCTCTCGCGCGCCATCAAGATGTCGGCGACGTACTTCGACGGCAAGACGCCGACCGAGTGTTGCAACGACAACGAGCTGATGGTGAAGGCGAATGAAGTCGTGCCGAAATATCTGCGGCACATGGACGAGCTGGCGTTTCAGCGCGCACTTGAAGTTGCGTGGGAACTGCTCGTCGCGATCAACAGCTACATTGTCAATCGCGAGCCGTGGAAGCACTTCAAGGAGCGCGGCGCGGACATCGCGCTCGCTCGCATTTTGTGGAACACACTCGAGGCGCTGCGCATCGTGTGGGTGATGGTCGCGCCGGTGATGCCGGGCTCGACGCGCATCGCACTCGAGCGCCTCGGCGCGAATCCGGATCAGATCGATCGCGAGGCACTGCAGTGGGGCGGCTTGCCAACCAATCAGCCGCTGCAGGTCGCGGATCCGATCTTCCCGCGCATCGACGTCGCTCAATACATCGGAGGTTCGAAACCAGTGGAAGAAACGAAAGCACCGGAAGCCGCGGCTCCGGCACCAACACCTGCACCAGTTGCCGATGCTACGAACGTAGCACCTGCTCCCGAAACGACTCAGGCCGTCTCGCCAGTCGCCGAGAAGATTGCCATCGATCAGTTCATGGCCGTCGATCTGCGCGTGGTCGAGATTCGCGCGGCGGAGCGCGTGCCGAAATCGAAGAAGCTCATCAAGCTGTCGGTCTTCACCGGCGATGACGAACGCACGATCGTCGCGGGCATCGGAACGAAGTACGCTCCGGAAGAGCTCGTGGGACGCAAGGTCGTGATCGTCGCAAATTTGCAGCCCGCGAAGCTGATGGGCATCGAGTCCAACGGAATGGTGCTCGCGGCGTCGATCGATGGCGAAGGGAGTCTGCTCGCGGTCGATCCCGCGGTTCCGGCCGGCACGAAAGTGAAGTAGTCGAGCTTTCCACAAAGGTATCGACAGACGCCACGTCGCGACCTAGGTTGTGAATGTCGCTGATCCACCGGACAACACGGACCCCCAGCGACCCAGCCGCCGCGCTCGTGCGCGATGCCCCGCTTCCCCCGGCCAGGGAAGCGGGTTTTTCTTTTTGCGCGCTTACTCTTCGTCGCCCGTGATGGCGACGAAGAGCAGCAGAAACACGGCAATGATTCCGATCGCGTCCATCGCGATCACCGAGCCGCGACGCGCACGGGGATCGGCGCGCGAAGCGAACGGCCCCACGCGATGAACGCGGCGAGGGCGCCGAGGGTGATGGTGATTGGGAACGATTGGAACTCGCCGCGCAGGGCGTGGTAGCCGGTCGCCAGCAGCATCACGAACGCGAGCGCGCCCGCGGCGATCGGCGTGAGCACCGGCATGATGCGCGTCAGCGCGGGCAGAATGAGACCGATCGCGCCGGCGAGCTCGCTCAGACCGATGAAGCGCGTGAGCGCCGGACTCGAGGCTGCGATCGGAACAACTTTCGCGAGCTCTTCGATCGGCGTCGATAACTTCCAGAGTCCAACAGCGCCGAAGAAGAACGCCAGCAGGATCTGCGCGATCCAGAGCGTGATGTGAAGTCCTTTGTGCGTATTCGTCATTGCGATCCTCCGTATCGCCGGTGACGATACGTCCACATCACTGGACGAATCAGCATCTCTCGTCTATCTTCATGTGCAGATCGTCCAGAGGAGTTTCATGGATCCTATTTCCGATGTCTTCACCGCACTTCACGTTCAAAACGCCGTTCACGGCAAGCTGGAGCTCACCGCGCCGTGGGGGATTGCGTTCCCTGAGGGGCATGCGCTGTTCGGGATGGTGGCTCGCGGCAGTTGCTGGCTGAGCACCGAGGGGCTCGAGCAGCCGATCTCGCTGACGGGAGGCGACTGCTTCCTGATGCCGCGCGGGATGAAGTACGAACTGCGCGATCATCCGAAAACTCGCGCGCGATTGATCACCGACATCAAGTGCGACGACGCAGACGTGCGCCTGCCGGTGTTTCGCTATGGCGGCGGCGGTGTGATGACGACGATCCTCGCCGGCTGCTTCACGTTCGATGCGCCTGCGACCAAGCCGGTACTCGATCTTCTACCGTCGCTGATTGTGATTCGTGCAAACGAAGCGCAGGCGGCGTCACTGCAATCGACACTGCGCTTGTTGTGTACAGAGAGCGAGGCCGCGGACCTCGGATCGCGCATTGTGATCGACCGCCTGGTTGACGTCTTCTTCGTACAGGCGGTTCGCTATCACATGTCTAATCACTCGACGTGCAACTCGCACTGGCTGCGCGCGGTGGCGGATCCGCAGATCGGGAAGGCATTACGCGCGATTCATGAGAGCGTGGAATCGCCGTGGACGGTCGAGGAGCTCGCGCGCATTGCGGGCATGTCGCGCGCGGGATTCGCATTGCGATTCAAGCAACTCGCCGGAGAGGCGCCGCTCGAGTATGTGACGCGGTGGCGCATGTACAAGGCCAGCCGGTTATTGAAGGATCGCGATCGCAAGCTCGTGCAGATTGCGAACGAAGTCGGGTATGAGACCGACGGTGCGTTCAATCGTGCCTTCAAGCGCGTGTTAGGCGTAACGCCGGGTGAGTTTCGCAGGAACCCGGCCGCGGAAATTGCGCCCTAAAAGCGTAAGGGCCTTCGGTATTAACGAAGGCCCTTACAAATATCCTGGCGGCGTCCTACTTTCCCACGCAGTTGCCCGCGCAGTATCATTG
>JACZCU010141175.1_pt1 | contig 55143 bp, 53 predicted proteins | sample 8641851 | NCBI WGS metagenome assembly JACZCU01 (sample SAMN15324605, study PRJNA640507) | soil metagenome | isolation source: monocropping sugarcane control | place: China: Luxin town, Laibin City, Guangxi Province | collected 2019-07-25 | depth 10cm m | reverse complement strand
TTAACGGTACCGCCGCCGGCCCGTCGCCTGTCGCCGCGGCGTCTCGGCGGGGGGGGGCGGGGCGCCGCGTGCTCACCGGGCGAGGCGCCGGCGTTCCATGGCGCATGCCTTGCTATTCAACTGGCCATGACCCGGCGCCTCCTCCCACTCCTGCTTGTCGTCATCGCACCGCTCACGGCTTCGGCGACCGTCTCTCGTGCCGTGGCGTTCGAAGAGAAGGTTGAAAATGCGGCGTCGATCGTCGTCGGTGAGTGCGTTCGCCAGCAATCGCAGTGGGACAACGCGCGCAACTGGATCCTCACCTACTCCACGTTTCGCGTCAGCAAGACGTTGAAAGGATTTCCCGCGCAGGAGATCACGATCGTGACGCCGGGCGGGACCGTGGGGCACATCGCGCAGGACGTGATCGGCGTACCGAAATTCAAGCCCGGCGATGAGCACGTGCTTTTCGTGCGCAACAGCCAGGCGGGGCCGACGGTGTTGTATCTCGAACAGGGCGATTATCACGTCGTCGACGATCGCGGCGAGAAGCTGGTGCGGCCCGCGGCAGAAATCGCATCGATGACGATCAACACCGGTCGCGGCATCGCCGCGGCAGAAGAGCCCGTTCGCACACTGCGCGACTTCGAAGGCAGCATCCGCGAGACGATCAAGCGCACCGAGCTCCAGAAAATGGAGCTGATCGAGCAGAAGAAAGCGGAGTCGTCGATCTGGTCGCAGATTCAGCGCAACAAGATTCTCGTCGCGCTCGCACTGATCGGCGCCGCACTCGCGACCTGGCAGCTTTACAAGCGGTGGTAGACGGCACCGCGAAGGCGGCCCTCGATCGCGCGCTCGACGAACGCGAGCAGCTCACGCTCGTCTATCAGCCGATCCATCACGCGCGCACCGGCGCGATCTACGCCGCGGAAGCGTTGCTGCGGCAGCGCAGGCAGACCGGCGAATTGCGCGAAGCGGCGATCATTCACGAAGCGGCAGAAGAAAGCGGCGGTCCCGAGCTCTTCATGCTCGATTCGTTACTCGTGAAGCGAGCGTACACGGACGCGGCGCAATGGCCGCGCGACATCCGGCTCAACGTCAATCTCTCGCCGCGCGAGTTTCAGGAAGGCAATGTTCTCGATCGGCTCACGTCGCTCATCACCGCGTGCGGCACGGAGGTCGAGCGTGTGAATCTCGAGATCACGGAGACGAGTTACATCGAGCATCCCGATGAAACGATGGACGTGCTCGTCGCCATCAAGCGTCTCGGCGTGAGTCTCTGGCTCGATGACTTCGGCACCGGCCACTCCTCGCTCACGCACTTTCAGAAGTTTCCGATCGACGGCATCAAGATTTCGGGCGCGTTCGTGCGACCGCTGCCGGAGGATCGTCGCTGCCGCGCGATCGTCAAGATGTTGACCGAGCTCGCGCACGAGGTGAACGTGCCGGTCGTCGCGGAAGAGGTCGAGCGCAACGAGCAGCTCGAATTTCTTCTCGACCTCGGCGTCGATCTGATTCAGGGATTCCTCTTCAGCAAGCCGGTGCCCGCCGAAGACGTTCAGGCCACCTTCGCGACCTTCGCATCCTCGGGCGCGTAGTGATCGCGGCGCCAGTCGAGATCCTTCATCACGTTCTTCTTGAACTCTTCCACGCCGCCGCGCGAGAGCATCTCGGCGATGTAGTCCTTGATCTCGAGATTCTCGACGCGCAGCCGCACGGTCTTGAAGATGCGGGGCCACTTCCCCGGAATTTGCACGTGATGCAAACCGCCGCTGTACGCGATCAGCATGCGGCCTTCCTTCACCGCTTCGAGAATGTCCGCCACGCCGCCGCGTACGCTCATCGGACGCCCGTGCAGATCGAGACCGTTCGCGCGCTTCATGCGCCCTTCCGGCGCGATCACGACCATCGACTCAGGATCGATCGTGCGCAGCACCTGAAACCACGTGTCGTCGCGCTGCCGTGTGATGGCGATGACGTGATGCGCGACGAACTTGAACACCATCCCGACGAGCGGCCGGTCGGTGGTTTTGTCCGCGGCCGGAATCACGCCATGCGCGGCGAGTCGCCAGATGAAGCGGCCTGGCACCGCGCCGAGAAAAATCGGCTCGAAGAGACTGGTGTGATTGAGGAAGACGACCAGACGAATGTTGCCCCACGGATCGGGCGGCGTCGGGCCGATGAATGAGAAGTCCTGCCGGTAGAAGATCTTGCTCAGGAGCTTGAGCAGGTTCAACGACGAGAAGACCAGAAGGCTGCGAAGGACACCCACGGGCGGGAAATGTACGCATCCCGTGTGCCTGCGTCAACGCGCGCGCAACTGGCGTTCGAAGCGTTTCGCGAACGCGGGGCCTTTCCCTTCGTCTTCATGTTTGAAGAAGACATACGCCTCGGACCACTTCGTTCCTTTGATGCGCTTCGCCCAATCCTTCAACTGCGCGTCGTTGTACTCGGCGCGGCGCAATCGCAGATACCCCCACGATGCCGTCGGGATGAAGATCGAATGCGGATCCTCGACTTCGTCCGTATCGGCGACGATCAGCGCGGCATCGTGTTCGCGCATCACGTCGTACACATCGTCGGAAAACCACGATGAATGTCGAAACTCCATCGCCGCACGTGCGCCCGCGGGCAATCGCGTGAGGATCCCGTGCAGCTTCGCGATGTCTTTCTTGAACGGAATCTGAAAGAAAATCGGACCGAGCTTCGATCCGAGTGGTGCGGCGATCTCGAAGAACTCGCGAACGGCATCTTCGATCGGAACGACTTTCGTCTGCATCGTCATGCGACGCATCGCCTTCAACACGAACGTGAACGTGTCGGGAACATCGGCGGCCCACTTCGCGAACGTCGCGGTGTCGGGCATGCGATAGAACGTCGCGTTGATCTCGACCGCGCCGAAATGGTCGGCGTAGAACGACAACATCTTCGCCGCGGGAAGGTCGCTCGGATAGAACGAACCCTTCCATTCGTTGTAGCTGTAGCCGCTGGTACCGGTAATCACGCGCATGTCGCGCGTGATGTTAGACGGAGATCAGACCGTTGCGAATGCCGTAGCGATACAGCCCGAGGTTGTCCTCGACTCCGATCTTGCGAAGGAGACGCGAGCGATGCGTCGTCACCGTCTTCACGCTGATGTCGAGCGTCACCGCGATCTCTTTCAATCGCCGCCCCGAGAGAATCATGTTCATCACTTCGCGCTCACGCGGAGAGAGGCGCTGATGCTGGCCGTCACCGTGCCCGTTTCCGCTGCCGTTTCCATTGCCATTTCCATGGTTCGGCTGCAGCGCATCCACCAGCGCCAGCAGCTCATTCTTGCGGCGCGCGAGATCGTCCGAGTTGTTCAAACCGTCGATCGCCGCTCTCAGTCGCTCGAGGGGATTCACGTTTTCCTATCCTCCACCAACGACGATAGAGGGGTCAGATTACGCTTCGATTACTTAAGATTACGCCGTGGCCGAGCTCTCCGAGCTTCCTCTCGCAACGCGGTTGTTTCTGAAGACCTATCCGTGGCGGCGCATCAATCCGACGCCGTGGGCACCGCCTCGAAAACCGTTGCATCGATCGAAGGTCGCGCTCGTCTCGACCGCGGGTCTCGTCCTTCCGCATCAGACGCCGTTCGATGATGACGTGAAAGGCGGCGACTGGTCGTATCGCGAGATTCCGGATGATGCGAACGTCGCGACGATGATCGAATCGCATCGAAGCAAGTCGTTCGATCACTCCGGCATCAAAGCCGATGCGAACCTCGGATTACCGCTCGATCGCTTGCACGAGCTCGTGCGCGCCGGCGAGATCGGCGCGGCGAATCATCGTCACTTCTCGCTCATGGGTTCAATCACCACACCGGGTCGTTTGATGAAAGAAAGTGCGCCGGTCGTTGCGAACGCGCTCGTCGAAGATCACGTCGATGCGGTGCTGCTCATTCCGATATGACCGATGTGCAACCAGACCGTGAGTCTGCTTGCCGCCGCGATCGAGAGTCGCGGGATTCCAACGACGTGCATCGTGTTGCTGCGCGACGTCGCGGAGCGCGTGAAGCCGCCGCGCGCTCTGTTTGTCCCCTACCCGCACGGCTATCCCCTCGGCGCACCGAACGACGCGGAAACGCAGAAGCACGTGATGCGAAGTGCATTCGCGTTGCTGACGACTGACGCCGGACCGGTGCTTCGAAGCGCCTAACGCTCCGCGCCGTACGTGAGAATCAACCAGTCCGTTCCGCCCGATGTTCTGCGCACGAGCATGTGCCGTTGGTTTTCGAGATGTTCGAGTGCGCGCATCACGTCCGCGCTTTCGTATGGCAACTCGCGCATCAATGCAGCGGTCGACAACTGCGTCGTCGAGTGATCCGTGAACGCGTGCAACACATCGCGCTCGATCCTCGCGAGTCGATAGTTGTATGTCGTTTCGATCGCAGGCACGTCAGGCGACGGCGCGAGCGCTCGCCGACGTGCGCGATGAAATGCGCCATCGAGATACGGATCCGTCAATCCGCTCGCCCAGTACAACACCGCTTCGACATTCGGCTGCGTCGTCTCGATATCCGTCGTGTACGACGCGCCATCGCGACGTCGTGCAAACACGAGCCAGCCCTGCCAGGTGTCGCGCTCGCGGCCGCGTCCGAACACATGGACGTCGTATTCATCGCCATTCCGATCGCGGAACGGCAACTCGAAAGTCTGCAGGAGTCGATCCATCAATGAGTCTCCAGCGACCTCGCTCTCATCCCGATATGGATGAGTGCAAATCAGCAGCCAGCCGCGTCGCTCATTGAACCTTCGGACGCGTTCCACATCGCGCGTGCGACGAGCGCGGCGAACAGCAGCGCGGTATTCGCGTGCTCCGCGCCGTACGCCTCGGGCTCAGCCTTGTCGAGCGCGAGCATGCCGACGAGCTGGCCTTCATGCATCAGCGGCACGCCGAGCCATGAGCGAATTCCTTCGCCGACATGCAGTCCACGGCGAAACGCGCGGTACTGCTCGGTATCCGAAACGATCACCGGACGTTTGCGAAAGATGACTTCGCTGTTCGGGATGTCGCTGTTTTGCACGTCGAACGATTCGCCGATCAGCACATCGAGATCCGCGAAGCCGACACCGCCGACGATCACGAGACGATCGCCGCGCAGTTCCTGCACCGAGCAACTGTCGTATGGCACTTCGCGACGCAGCTCGCTGAGCACGAGACGAATCGCGCCGCCGAGGGCGGAGGAATCGGCGGTGACGACGGGCGCACCGTCCGCGCGTGCAGCAACCGCGACATTGCCGCGCAACAACTCGCCCACCTGGCGCTCGAGATTCGCCAACCGCTCGTGCATTTGCTGAAGAGACGCGGGATTTTAGCTCAGCGTTGATGCTTCGCACAGAAGTAAGTCGTGCGTCCGAACACCACGGCGCGGTTGATCGTGCCGCCACACTTCGGACAACGCGCGCCCACTTCGCGATGGTGATACAGGTATCGCGGCGGCAGATCCGCATCGCGCGCCTGCCGCGCAATCGAATCGCGGAGGATCTTGCGCATCGACGTGAACACCGCGCGACGCTCGTCCTGCTTCAGCCGATCGACCGCGCGTCGCGGATGAATCGACGTCTGGTAGAGCGTCTCGTCGACGTACAGGTTGCCCATCCCCGCGACGATCTCCTGCGTCATCAACAACGACTTGATCGCGCCGCGACGCTTCTCGAGCAACGCTTCGAATTTTGCGAACGTGAAGGATGGATCGAGCGGATCGGGTCCGAGTCCGCGTTCGTCGATGAACGCATCCGGCGATGCGATCAACTCCGCGAGTCCGAACAAACGCATGTCTTCGAACGCGAGCTTCGCACCGTTGTCGAACGCGAACACGATGCGCGCGAATCGCGGCTCACTCTTCGCGTCGCGGTAGTACGCGAGATCGCCCGTCATTCCGAAATGCAAATGCAGCCACGTCGCACCCGCATCGGCGAAGAGATGCTTGCCGTGACGACGCACGCTCGCAAACGCACAACCTTTCAACTTCTTCGCGAAGGTTTCTTTGCGAATGTCCGCGAGAATGCGTTCGTCGCGCACATCGACGCGCGCGATGCGTTGCTGCAACGCGTGCTTTGCGAAGTAGCGCGCGAACGTCTCGACTTCCGGCAGCTCAGGCACGTTTCTGTCGCTCGATCCAGTTCACGATGCGCTCTTCGAGCACTTGCATCGGCAGCGCGCCCGCGCCGAGAACTTCGTCGTGAAACGCGCGGATGTCGAACTTCGCGCCGAGCTCTTTCTGCGCGCGCTCGCGCAACTCCAGAATCTTGAGCTGCCCGATCTTGTACGCGAGCGCCTGTCCCGGCCAGACGATGTAGCGATCGGTCTCGGCCTGAATCTCCACTTCATCGATCGCGGAGTGATCGCGGAAGAATTGCACGACCTGCTCGCGCGTCCACTTCTTCGAATGCAATCCGGTGTCGACGACGAGGCGAATCGCGCGCAGCATCTCGTCATTCAAGCGACCGTAGTCGCTGTACGGATCCTGATAGAAACCGACTTCCTTGCCGAGCCGCTCGGAGTACAACGCCCATCCTTCGACGAACGCCGTCTCGCCGCTCTGCTGACGAAACGGCGGCAGGTCCGTGAGCTCCTGTTGAATCGAGAGCTGCATGTGATGACCGGGGACGCCTTCGTGATACGAGGTCGATTCGATCGGCAGCGTTTTGCGCGTCGCGGCTTCGTACGTGTTCACGTAGACGCGTCCCGGACGCGCACCATCGGGTGAGCCGGGGCTGTAATCCGCGCCCGCGGAACTTCCTTCACGAAACGACGGCGTCGGCTGAATTTCGAGCGCGGCTTTCGGAAGACGGCCGAAGAGTTGCGGCAGCTTCGCGTACATCTGTCCGACATATTGACGATAGAGATCGATGAGCTGATCGGCCGACTTCACCTTCACGTGCTCGTTCGTCTCGAGCGATTTGTTGAACGTTTTCAGATCGTCGTAGCCGAGCTTCTTCGCGATCTGCAGCATCTCCCCTTCGATGCGCGCGACTTCGCTCAGGCCGATGCGATGAATCTCATCGGCGGAGAGATTCGTGGTCGTTTGATTGCGCACGAAGAATTCGTAGCGCGCTTTGCCATCCGGCAGCGCCCACACGCCGACGTTCTTCTGTCCCTTCGGCGCGTATTCGTTGCGCACGAACTTCGCGAATTTGTCGTACGCCGGCAGGACGGACGAACGGATCGCCGCAACGACGTCCGTGCGGATGCGCTGCTTTTCGGCGTCGGAGAAGGAGTCCGGAAGTTTCTGCAGCGGCACCGCGAACGGCGACGTGTCCGCGGGCGACTTCGCAATCTCCGCCGCCTGATCCGCAACTTTCACGATGAGGAACTTCGGTGGGACCAGCTTCGCCGTGAGTCCCTTGCGCATGTTCGCAATCGTGTCGTCCATCTGTCGCGGAAATTTGCGAAGACGCGCGACGTAGTCGTCGTAATCCTTCACCGTGCGAAACGTGAGCTGCGACGGGAGCTGTGCCCACGTCAGATGAATGCCGCCCATCTGATTCACGGGCATGAGGTACGGACGGAACTTCGCGATCTCGATCGAATCGCGGAGGTTCTTGAGCATGAGCTCGCGATTCAACTTCTCCTGTTCAGAAAATCCTGACGCATCGATTGCCTCGAAACGCCGCAAGAATCTGCGCGCATCTTCGAGCTCCGCGAGCACCGCGCGTTCCGACGCATCGCTGACGCGATCGTTGTAGCGCGGGTCGCCGAGCATCGACGCAAACTCCGGCGCATGCTTCAACGTGTACTCCCACTGCTCGTCGAGCAGCCTGTTCAACGCGACACGACGCTTGTCGAGATCCGTCGCGGACAACTCCTGCGCGCCAGCATTCGCAGTCGTGAGGATCAGTGCAATGAGAGCCAGGAGCTTCTTCATAGAGGCGAGAGTGTAATGGCTATGGACAAGGGAACCCGTGCGGACACAGAGCATTCACGCAACGCGCAGCAGGCCTTGCTCTTGCACCAGGCTCGTCCGGCATCGCCTGTTAGACTGCAACCACCCATGAGCAGCGGCCTTTCTGAGCGACGGTATCGCGCGCTGGTCGTCGAAGACGATCCGGCCATTCGCCGTCTCGTCGAAAAGCTTCTGAGCCGCAAGGACATCGCCATCGATGCAGCGATGGACGGCCGCACGGCCATCGAGAAGCTGCGCGAAGGCGATTACTCCGTCGTCGTGCTCGATCTCATGGTTCCGGAAGTCAACGGATTCGAAGTGATCGACTTCCTCAAACGCGAAAACCTTCAGGTTCCGGTCGCGGTGGTTTCGGCAGTCTCGCAACAGGCGCTGTCCAAACTCGATCTCGACGTCGTGAAGCTGGTGATCTCGAAGCCATTCGACGTCAACGAATTCACGCGGTCGATTCTCGCCCTCTGCGGCGAGGCGGAACATGAGGTTTGACCAATGACCCAGCGCGACCCGGCCCCGACAGGCATCGAAGGCCTCGATGATGTCCTCGGCGGCGGTCTGACAAAGAATCGCATCTATCTTGTGATGGGAGATCCCGGCGTCGGAAAGACGACGCTCGGCCTGCACTTCCTCCTCGAAGGCGTTCGCCTCGGCGAGAAGGTTCTCTACATCGGGCTCTCCGAAACGCGCGACGAGATTCAGGCGGTCGCGGATTCGCATGGATGGTCGCTCGCCAACGTCGAGATCTTCGAATACTCCGCCGCGGCGCGACTCGATGAAACCGACGAGAGCACGCTCTTTCATCCGTCCGAAGTGGAGCTCGGACAGGCAACGCGCACGATGATTCAGGAAGTCGAGCGCGTGCAGCCGCAACGCGTCGTGATCGACTCGCTCGCGGAAGTGCGATTGCTCGCACAGAGTCCGCTGCGCTATCGCCGTCAGATCCTCGGACTCAAACAATACTTCGCCGGTAAACGCTCGACCGTGTTGCTGCTCGACGACAAAGAAGTCGCATCGGGCGACATGCAACTGCTCACGCTCGCCCACGGCGTGATCCTGCTCGAGCAACTCTCGCCGCTGTACGGCGCGGAGCGTCGACGCATGCGCATCTCGAAATTGCGCGGCGTGAAATATCGCGGCGGTTATCACGACATGACCATTCGCACCGGCGGCATCGCCGTGTTTCCGCGTCTCGTCGCCGCGGAACATCAGACGCCGAAGAAGACGGGCCACATCGAAAGCGGCATCCGCGGCATCGACACGCTGCTCGGCGGCGGCATCGATCGCGGCACCAGCACGCTGCTGATGGGGCCCGCGGGCTCGGGCAAATCCGCGCTCGCGACGCAGTACGCGATCGCGGCCGCGGAGCGCGGTGAAAACGTGACGATGTTTCTCTTCGACGAAAGCAAAGCGACGATGCTGCGCCGCTCCGAGGCGATCAACATGTCGCTCGCGAAACACGTTGAGTCGGGACGCATCCTCATTCAGCAGATCGATCCCGCGGAGATTCCACCAGGTGAGTTCGTGCATCTGGTGCGTGAGCAGGTGGACACGCGCGACATCTCCGTGCTCGTGATCGACAGCCTCAATGGCTACATCAATGCGATGCCCGAGGAACGATTCCTCACGATTCACATGCACGAGCTGCTCAGTTACCTCGGGCACAAAGGCGTGGCCACGCTGCTCGTCATGGCCCAACACGGCGTCGTCGGACAGACGATGCTCACTCCCGTCGACGTCAGTTATCTCGCAGACTGCGTGATTCTGCTTCGCTACTTCGAGCTCGCCGGCGAAATTCGCAAAGCGATCTCGGTGGTGAAGAAGCGCAGCGGCGCGCACGAAAAAGCAATTCGACCCTTCGCCATCGGTACCGAAGGTTTGATGGTCGGACCGCCACTGACGGAGTTCCACGGCATTCTGTCTGGAACGCCGCTGCTCGATCCGAACATCTCCCAGGCAGGAGAACGACTTGGCTCCAACCCCTGGAGTTGATGACCGCATCCTGATTCTCGCTCCGACGGGAAAGGATGCCGAGCTCGCGTGCGCCGCGCTGCAATCGGCCGGCATTCACGCCGAGATCACTCCCGATATCGAGAGTCTGTGCGAAGAGATCGCGATCGGAGCGGGCGCGGTGCTGATCACCGACGAAGCACTCGATCTGCATGCGATGCGTTGTCTGCGCACGGTGATCAACGCGCAACCGGCGTGGTCCGACTTCCCTCTTCTGATCTTCACGTCGCGTCCGAATTCCGAAGAGTTCGTGCGTTCGTTCGAACCACTCGGCACACGCGCGAACGTCACGATGATCGAACGTCCGATTCGCGTGAAGACGATGATCAGTGCCGCGCAGGCAGCGATGCGCGCACGACGGCGTCAGTACGAAGTGCAGGGACTCGTTTCGGAGCTCGAGCGCCGCGTCGCGGAACGCGACAACTTTCTGGCGATGCTCAGTCACGAGCTGCGCAATCCTCTCGCCGCGATTTCCCTCGCCGTCGATTCCCTCGGCATCGAGAACGAAGGCTTGTCGAACGAGCATGCGATCCTCGTGCGCCAGACGCGACATCTCGCAAAGCTCGTCGATGATCTGCTCGACATCGCGCGAGTCACGACCGGAAAAATCAGTCTGCATCGCAGCGAAGTGGACGTCGCGGACATCGCCGAGCATTGCGTCGAGACCATGCGCCCTCGCGCCGAAGCGCGTCGCGTGAAGCTCTCGTTTCAACACACACAATCGCGCGCGATGGTGCTCGGCGATGGCGTACGACTCGAGCAGATCGTCAACAACCTCCTCTCGAATGCGATCAAGTACACGCCGCCGAACGGCGAGGTCGAAGTGTTCGTCGAAGCGGATGCGAACGAAGTGACTCTGCGCGTGCGCGACACGGGCAAAGGCATTTCACCGGAGCAGCTCTCGCGCATCTTCGAGTTGTTCATGCAGGGCGACGTGACGCTCGATCGCACCGAGGGCGGCATGGGCGTGGGACTCACACTCGTGAAGAAACTCGTCGATCTGCATCGCGGCTCCGTGCACGCGTACAGCCGCGGACGCGGCAACGGCAGTGAGTTCGTCGTGCGATTGCCGATCGCGACCTCACTTCAACGCAACCATGTCTCCGCGGATGTGCGCACGGACGCAACAACGGATGGCCGGAAGCGCACCATTCTGGTGATCGAGGACAACAACGACATTCGCGATCTGCTGCGACTGAAGTTGCGCCAGCTCGGACATATCGTTGAAGCGGCGGAAGATGGGACGCGCGGGTTGCAGAAGCTTTTCGACAATCCGCCGGAGGTCGCGCTGATCGACATCGGATTGCCGGGCATCGACGGGTACGAGATCGCGCGGCAGGTGCGCGAGAAGCTCGGTGCGGAGATTTATCTCATCGCGCTCACTGGATACGGACAAGCCGAGGATAAGAAGAAAGCGCTGGAGGCGGGATTCGATGTCCACCTCACGAAACCCGCGGATTTCGGCGATTTGCAGATGCTTCTGTCGCAAGCGCCGATTCCCCATCGCGCGAATGGTTCCGAAGCCGCGGGAACCGCGCCGGCAATCTAGCCCTTGCGCAGAAACGGCACGAACAGCGGCGCGACGTCTTTCACGATCACGCCGTGCGATTCGAGTCCGCGCGCATTGCGATGACTGTTCGTCACCGCGATCTTCGCGAAGAGCTTCGTCGCGAGGATGCGATCGATCGCATCGTCAGGAAACACCGCGTGCGTCGCGATCGCGATCAACGTTCCGGCACCGGCGTCGCGATACGCACGCGCCGCGTTGATGAGCGAGCCGCCGGTGCGAATCATGTCGTCGTAGATCACGACCGTCTCACCCGCGAGACTGGTGCTCACGGCCGTGACTTCGGTCTCGCGCCCACTCACGCGTCGCTTGAACACGAACGCCGCCGGCACGTGCAGATCGTTCGCGAGTGATTCGACCCACTTCGCGCGACCCGCATCCGTCGAGCCGAGGACGAACGAATCACCGGCAAGCTCGCGCGCGGTCTCAACGATGATCGGTTTCGCGTACACGTGGAACGGACGAATCGTTCCTTCGAAGTAGTGCGGAATGCCTTCGCTGTGCAGATCGAGCAGCACAATTTGATTGCCGAGCTTCGCGCGCGGAATCGACGAGAGGATGCGCGCGCGATTCTTCGCCATCACCGCTTCGCCATGCATTACCGCGCGCTCCATCGTCGAGTAGCCGAAGTACGGACAGACGATCGTCAGCGTCGCGGCGCCGGCTTCGACGAGCGCGCATCCGAGGTCGTAGAGCTCGAGCGTTGCGTCGTGATCGCACGTACCGCCGACGAGCACGACGTCGCGATCATTCACGTCGCAGTCGATGCGCAGGTAATGCTCGCCGTCCGGAAACCGATCGCGCTCGATCGCACCGCTTTCGCCATGTGCGAGTTGCGCGAGTGCCGCCGCAAGCTCTTCGTATCGTTCGAGCGCGAAGACGAGCGGCTTCATGTGCGAGCGCGCGCCTCCATCACCAGTTGCGTTTTCAGGTCGTGCAGCGATTGTTCAAGACCGACGGGATGGCGATGCGGATTCACGAGTCGCTTGATCGATTCGTGGAAACGCGCGAAGTCGTTCTCGCAATGTGCGCGAATCTCTTCGAGTGATGGCTTCGCGTAAACAACCTTGCCTTCTCGAAAAATCGGCTGCAGCAGATCGCGGCCTTCGCCATCGAGTGTCTTGCGTCGAGTGGGATCGAGTGGATCGACGATCGTCGATGTCGTTGCGCCGGTGAGCTCGTCCCAGATCATGTCGCCGCCGTCGAAGCGACGCACCTGCAATACGCCGGGTGTCGAGACTTTGATCAGTTGTTCCGACAGTTTGATGCGATGCATCCACTCCCCGCCTTCGCGGCGCATGGCGGAGAGTTTGTACACGCCGCCGAGCGCCGGCTGATCATACGCGGTGATCAGCTTCGTGCCGACGCCCCACAGGTTGATGCGCGCGCCCTGCGCTTTGAGGCTTGTGATGATCGTCTCGTCGAGATCGTTGCTCGCTGCGATGGTGGCGTCCGGGAAGCCGGCCTCGTCGAGCATGCGACGCGCTTCGATCGAGAGATACGCGAGATCGCCGGAGTCGAGACGAATGCCGGCGAAGTGATGGCCGCGATCCCGCAGCTTCTTCGCGGTCTCGATCGCGTGTGCAACGCCTTCGAGTGTGTCGTACGTGTCGACGAGCAGCAGCGTGCTGTCAGGAAACGCATCCGCGTACGCGTCGAACGCGTCCTGTTCGTGATCGAACGACATCACCCAGCTGTGCGCGTGCGTGCCGCGCACCGGAATGCCGTGGTGTTTCGACGCGAGCACGTTCGATGTGGCGACGATGCCTCCGACGTACGCAGCGCGCGCGGCTGCCAACGCGCCATCACCACCTTGCGCGCGACGCAATCCGAAGTCGATGACGGGATCGCCATCCGTCGCAAACACGACGCGCTGCGCTTTCGTCGCGATCAAAGTTTGAAAGTTGAGGATGTGCAGCAGCGGTGACTCGACGATCGCGCATTGCGGCAACGGACCGCGCACGCGCAGGAGCGGTTCATGCGCGAAGACGACTGTGCCTTCCGGAATCGCATCGACATCGCACGTGAAGCGCAGTTCTTCGAGATAGCGCAGAAACTCTTCGGGAAAGTGCCGCGCGAGAAAATCGAGATCGCTCGTTTCGAATCGCAGCCGTTCGAGAAACGCGATCGCCTCTTCGAGCCCCGCGCAGATCGCATATCCCCCGCCGAACGGGTTCTTGCGAAAGAAGAGATGAAACACCGCCTCATCGCGATGCCGCCCCGCGCGCCACCACGCGTAGGTCATGGTGAGTTGGTAGAAATCCGTGAGCAATGCGCGCGACACGCCGACAAGGAAAGCGCGTCTCGGGCCAGATTGCTAGTCCCCGGTCAGTACCGTGGCCGCGCGTTTGTCGAAGGAATCCGCGCAGGAGGGCAGAAGTCCGGCGCGAAGTGATTCGCCGTTGTTGATCAATTCGAAACGCAGACAACGCGACACAGGTGTCGACGGATTCTCGATCGGAATCACGAACGTGCTGTCGCTCTTCACTTCCGGAAATCCCGGCACGACGATCGAGTACGTAACCGGAACGTAGATCACGGCATGCGCACCCGCGTGAGCGCGTGGCAGATTCGCCGGTAACGTGAAGTCGAAAGACTCGCGACCATTGCTTGCTTTGCTCGCAACGAATCGCCAGGTACGCCGTTCGGCCGCTGCCGCGCGAAAGGTAGCCATGTCGTCCGTGACCGCTTTGTGGCGACCGGCATCCGCTCGCGAAACGCGCGGCTGCACGATGCGGTACTCCGCACTCACGTCCGCACGACAGATAGTGCCGTCGGGCAGCGCGATGCCTTCGGTTTGGATGGTGAGCTTGAGTGGCGCCCCGGCGATGGCCGAACCGGCGACTAGTGTGGAGAGCAGCACGATTACGATTTTCATTTGCAGTTCTCGATGTAAACGACGCCGCAGTTTTCGTAATAACAGGTTCGCCTGCCGGATCGAAGCTCCGTGACTTCATAGGCAAGATTGCAGTAAACGGCGGTGCATCCGCTCGGCGAAACCATGACGAGTTCCTGCGCACACGCGGCATGCGCCCGCTGTGGAGCAATTGCACCCACGAGAATCATCAGTGCCAGGAATAGTCGCTTGCGCATTCGACGGACTCCTCTCTTGTCGATAGAGATAGAGCCACACAAGCATATTGCCGTCAACGTGAAATTTCGGGAAGGACACCCAAACGCGTCTGCACAAAAAAAACGCCGGCTGGAAGCCGGCGATCCGGCCGGCAGGATGCCGGCGCTCCGATGCGAGAGTGTGTCGCTTACGCGGTTTCCATCATCTCCGCGGGGATGTCGAAGTTCGAGTAGACGGCTTGCGAGTCGTCGTGATCGTCGAGCATTTCGAGGAGGCGCATGATCGCCTTCGATTTCGTTTCATCGACTGAAACGTATGTCGACGGGATGAGATCGAGCTTGGCTTCGACCGTCGGGATCTTTGCGGCTTCGAGCGCGGCGCGCACACCTTCGAAGGCATCCGGCGCCGTGTAGATCTCGAAGATCTCCGCGTCATCCGTCTGCAGGTCGTCGGCGCCGGCTTCGAGCGCGACTTCCATCAGCTTGTCTTCGCTCGCCGCGCTCTTCTCGACGGCGAAGTAGCCTTTCTTCTCGAACTGGAAGCGGACCGAGCCCGGGGTGCCGAGGTTGCCGCCGTTCTTTTCGAAGATATGGCGAATCTCGGGCGTGGTGCGATTCGTGTTGTCCGTCAGCGTCTCGACGATGATCGCCACGCCGCCCGGACCGTAACCCTCGTACGTGATTTCCTCGTAAGTTGCGCCTTCGAGCTCACCGGTACCGCGCTTGATCGCGCGATCGATGTTGTCCTTCGGCATGTTGTTGGCCTTGGCTTCCGCCACGGCCGAACGCAGGCGAGGATTGCCGTCGATGTCGCCGCCGCCGAGGCGCGCCGCGACCGTCATTTCCTTGATGATGCGGGTGAAAATCTTGCCGCGCTTCGCGTCAGCCGCACCCTTCTTGTGCTTGATCGTGCTCCATTTATTGTGGCCGGACATGGAAGAACTCCTCAGAGATTGAGTGCTGAGCTTGTTTGAGTCGTCAGCGAGGGACGTATAGTTTAGTCGATGTCGCCCGAATTTCCGATTCGCATCATTACCGACGACGGCGAATGCGAAGTCATCGACACGCCCGAGGCCCTGATGACGTCGGTCGATTCGATCGATTCGACCGATGCTTCCACACGCATCTGGGTGCGCGACGCATACGATCGCACCGTGCGCATTCGCGTGCGCGGCGGGATCGTGGAGGTACTCGAAGTTGTTTAGAACGGTGTGGAAATTCGTGGTGTATCCCGAATTCATCGACGAGTTCATTCGGCATTACGAAGCGAACGGTACGTGGTCGCACCTGTTCCGCACCGATCCCGGCTACCTCGGCACGGAGCTCTATCGCGACGGCAACGCGTTCGTCACGATCGATTCGTGGCGCGATGAAGTTTCCTATCGAACGTTTCGTGAACAGCGTCGCGAGCAATACGAAGCCCTCGATCTCGCGACCGAGGGCTTGACGATTTCCGAGGAACACATCGCGGAGACGCGCGGCTAGTTCGTCTTCGGCTCCACGCCCAACTCGCGCAGCAACTCGTGCGCGCCGTCGACCGCATCCATCACCCACAACATGTACCGCGAGTCGACGTGAATCGAGCGCGTCACTTTCGGATTGAAGAGAAAGTCCGCGTCGATCGATTCGTAGTTGCCGTCGAACAGCAATCCGACGAGCTCCCCTTTCGCGTTCAACGTCGGCGAGCCCGAATTGCCGCCGGTCGTATCGCACGTCGAAAGGAAGTTCACCGGCACATCGCCGATCGATGGAACGACGAACGGCTTCGTCTTCGATTCATCTTTCGCAGCCGCGAGCAACGCCGGCGGATTCGCGAACGGCTCCTTGCCGCTTTCCTTCTCGAGGACGCCGTGCAACGTCGTGAACGGCGAGTAGTTCGTCGCGTCCTTCGGCGAATACCCTTCGATGCGACCAATCGTGATTCGCAACGTGGAGTTCGCATCGGGATACAGCGTGCCGCCGCTTACTTTGCGCAGCACTTCGAAATATCCGGGACGCAGTCGCGCCATCGCACCGGTCCATGCGAGATCGTCGTCTTCGCGCTGCTGGAACAGCGGCACGAGCGACGATGCGAGTTGCAACATCGCGTCATTGCGCGCGTTCAGTTGCGCGGTGGTCTCGCTCAACATCGTTTTGCGCTCGTCTTCGCTGCCGACCTTCGTGCCCGCGTAGAGCTTGTCGAGATACGCGTCGATGCCGCCCGCTTTCGCAATCGCTTCGTCGAGCACCGTGATGCGCTGCGACTTCGGCAGATTCGCCGCTTCCTGCAGGAAGTACTTCAGCACCGCGTGATCGCTGCTGACATCCATCGTGCGCTGCGCGCGCGCAGAGGCGTTGAGCAACGACGGCCACTCGCGCTCCTGAAACTTCGCGAGGCGATCGATGTCCTTCTTCGTCTTCTCGCTCGCGAGTCGCACGATTGTCATCGCCTGTCCAAGCATCGGCGAGCCGCGGCCCACAATCCAGTCGAGCACGAGATCGCGTTCGCGGGTGTCGAAGTGCGCGGCATTGATCTTCTCGATCTCCGCGAATGCGCTCGCGTACTGCGCCAGCGCCGGATCTTTCATCGCCTCACGCATCTTTGCTTCGCGCGCGAGTCGCGCGTCGAGAATGCGATCCTTCACGAAGCCTTCGTTGACGCTCGTGTAGTTCTTCAGCGAGTTCGCGAGGCTCTTGATGCGCGACGCGTTCCTGATCTGCACGTCGCGATTGTTCTTCCCCGACTCTTCGAGCAGGCGAATGACTTCGGAGAAGTAGCGGATGTTCGCGGGATAAACGAACTCCTGATAGTTGCGAACTTCGTCGGCGGTTTTGTAGCGGAACGTGCGGCCGGGATAGCCGGCGACGAGCACGGCATCGCCTTCTTTCACGCCGTCGGTCGCAATCTTCAGCCAGTGTTTCGGGTGATACGGCTTGCCGTCGACGTACGCGCGATAGAACGAGAAGTCGCCGGTGTGGCGCGGCCATTCGAAGTTGTCGATGTCGCCGCCGAACTCGCCGATCGCACGCGCGGGTGCGTAGACGAGACGAACATCGCTGATCTCCATTTGCGTGAGACGCAAATACTGGGAGCCTTCGAAAAATCCGGAGACGCGGCAACGCACGCCGCCCGGCTTCTCGCATTCCGCGACGAGCTCTTTCTCCCGACGATCGAGCAGCTTCGCGCGGTCGACGTCTTTCGTCTTCGGCGTAATGCCGGCGAGAACGCGCGTGGTGACGTCTTCGATGTTCGTCGTGACCCACACTTTCGTTCCCGGCGCGGCGGGAAGTTCTTCCGCGCGCGTGTTCGCGTGGAAGCCGCTGGTGATGAGATCGCGCTCGGGCGTGGAGTTGTGCTGGATGGAGCCGAAGGCGCAGTGGTGATTCGTGACGACGAGTCCGTCGGGCGAAACGAAGGAAGCGGTGCAGCCGCCGAGGGAAACGACGGCGCCCATCGGATCGCCGGTGAGGTCGGCGAGTCGCGCCGCATCGAGCTGGATACCCGCGGCCCGAAGCTGAGTCGCGAGCTCAGGCATCTGCTGCGGCATCCACATCCCCTCGTCCGCAACGGCGGCCGAGGTCAGGAGGAAGGAGATGGCAAGTGCGAAGGCAGTTCGAAACATGCGCCGGGATCAACCGTAAAAGAAGTGCCGGGCAATCCCGCGTGAAAGGGCCGAGGGCCGAGGGCAAAGGGCCGGGAGAGAATTCGTGACGCAAAGTTCGCCGCTCACGAAGATCCTCCCGGCCCTTGGCCCCTGGCCCTCGGCCCTACTAAACTCACTGTCGCAAACTTGGAGGGGCGACACACCATGGGCATATTGGACAACCTGAAAAATCAGTTCGGGTCTCAGTGGATCGAAGTCATCGAATGGCTCGATGACTCTGCCGACACGCTGGTGTACCGGTTCCCCGTCTACAACCAGGAAATCAAGATGGGCGCGCAGCTCACGGTGCGCGAGAACCAGATCGCGCTGTTCGTGAACGAAGGCGAAGTGGCGGACGTGTTCAAGCCGGGACGCTACGAGCTCTCGACGCAGAACATGCCCATCATGACGACGCTGCGGAGCTGGAAGTACGGCTTCAACTCGCCGTTCAAGGCCGAGGTCTACTTCTTCAATACGCGCATGTTCACGGATCAGAAGTGGGGCACGCAGAATCCGGTGATGATGCGCGACGCGGAATTCGGAATGATCCGCATGCGCGCGTTCGGCACGTACGCGTTCCGTATCGCGGATGCGAAAACGTTCTTCACGACGATCGTCGGCACGCAGGGTCTCACCACGACCGGCGACATCCTCGGGCAGTTGCGCTCGACGATCGTGAGCAACATTTCCGACGCGGTTGCCGAATCGAAAATCGCCGCGCTCGATCTCGCGTCGTCGTACACCGAGCTCGCGGGCGTCGCGAAGAAAGAGCTTGAGCCGCATTTCACCGGCTTCGGTCTCGAACTGAATCGCTTCATCATCGAGAACGTTTCGCTGCCGGAAGAAGTCGAAGCCGCCATCGATCAGCGTTCGAAGCTCGGCATCCTCGGCGATCGCATGGGCCAGTACGCGCAGATGCAGACCGCGGAATCGATCAAGATCGCGGCCGCGAATCCGGGCGGAATCGCAGGTGCGGGCGCGGGTCTCGGCGCAGGCATGGCGATCGGCCAGGCGATGAGCGGTGCGTTTGCGAACAATGCGGCGCCGCCTCCTCCCGGTGCATCGGGCGCTGCGCCACCGCCTCCTCCGGGTGGCTCGCCGAACGTGCCGCGCTGGTCGCTCGCGATCGAAGGCAAGACCTACGGTCCGTACACCGACGACGCGCTCAAGGCGATGATTCAGGGCGGACAGGTCGAAACATCGACGCAGGCGTGGCGCCCCGGCGCCGCGGGCTGGGCTCCGCTCGAGACGTACTCGGAGTTCGAATCCGGCGGAGGCACGATGCCGCCGCCTCCCCCGCCGCCATCGAAGTAAATTGCTTGGGCGCCGGCCTCACCCGCCGGCGCTTTTTTTGCGCACATGACTGCTGAAGCCGTTTCCGCGAAAGTTCGCAAGTTTCCGTGTGAAGGATGTGGCGCCGATCTCCGCTGGGATCCGGGCGTCACGGCGCTGCATTGCCCGTACTGCGGGATGGAGAAGAAGGTCGAGGCGCCCACGGGCGTCGTCGAAGAGCGTTCCGTCGACGCGGCACTGCGCGCGCCGCGCAACGTCGGCTGGGGCGCGGAGCGAAAGGTCATCGTCTGTAAGCGCTGCGGCGCACACACGACGCTCGAGCCTCATGTCTCCGCAAGCGCGTGCGCATTCTGTGGAACAACGGCAGTCGTCGAGGCGCCGCCGAATGAGAACGTTGTGCGTCCCGAGGGATTGCTACCCTTCCGGATTACGCGCGATTCCGCATTGCAGTCCTTCCGGAAATGGCTGCATAGCCTGTGGTTCCGTCCCAATGATTTGAAGAGCAGCACGCGCGTCGAAACCTTACAAGGCGCGTACATCCCGTTCTGGACGTTCGACGCCGCGACCTATTCGCATTGGACGGCCGAGGCTGGCTATTACTACTACGTCGATGTGCAGGTCGTTGAGAACGGCCAGCGCGTCACGCGGCGAGAACAGCGCACGCGCTGGGAACCGGCCAGCGGCGATCTCGAATTGTTCTTCGATGACATCCCCGTGCCCGCATCGCGAGGTGCGGACGCCGCGCTCTGTCGCAACATCGAGCCCTTCCCGACCGCGGATCTCACGCCTTACGACCCGTCGTATTTATCGGGATTCCTCGCCGAGGAAAACGCGATCGATCTGGATGAAGCGCAGGAGACCGCGAAGGATCGCATGCGCGGCGAAGCGCGCGCCGCGTGCTCGCGCGAAGTGCCGGGCGATACGCAACGCAATTTGCAGGTGAACACCGCGTTCAATGCCGTCGCGTACAAGAACGCACTGCTGCCGTTGTGGATCGCCGCTTACGATTACAAAGGTACGCCGTATCGATTTCTCGTCAACGGCGTGACCGGCAAATGCACGGGCACCGCGCCGTGGTCGTGGGTAAAGATCACGTTGCTCGTGCTCGCGATTCTTACGATCGTGATGATCGTGATCATCGCCAAGGGCGGAAGCTAACCAGAACGTCACACACGCGCTCGCTCCCGACGCTCGGCATCCTCTAACATCGGCACATCGTCTGTCCGTGGAGGGTGCCCATGCGTCGTCCTGCCGTTGCATTGCTGTCAATCGTCCTCACTGCAGTCACTGCATTCACTCAGGAAAAACCGTTCGGCGCCGTCACGAACGTCACCGCGATCGAAGTCACGGCAGAAGTCGTCGACGCCAGCGGCAAAATCCCGAACGATCTGAAGGCGAGCGATTTCGCGATCCTCGAGGACGGCGTCGAATATCCCGTCGCCTCGCTCGAATATCTGTGCGCTCAGTGCGGACCTGCACCGGCAGCCACTCCCGAAACGACAGCGGCTGCAACGAACACGACAACAGCAACGCCGTGGGACATCGTCATCTACATCGATTACGAGCTTTCGAGCCGCACCACGATTCGCGATGCGGTGAAAACGCTGCTCAATGAATCGGAGCGTTTGACGCGCAATGGCCGCGTCGAGGTCGTAGTTGCAGATCCGACGCCGCGCCGCATTCTCGCGTCCTCCAGTGATCCAAAAGCAATTGCGGACGCATTGACTGCCGCGAGCAAAATCAACGCACAGAGCCGCCTCGCCAATGTGCGGCGCGCATTCATCGATAGTACAGACGATAAAACCGGCGCCAATGAAGGTGCTTATTCGAATATGACCGACATGCGCTCGTCGATCGCCGAGGAGAGCATGCTCATTCAGAATTTCCTCGGGCGTCTCTCCGCGTGGCTCGGCGGATATCCGCGCCAGTCGTCGCGCGCACTGCTCCTCGTCGCGGACGGATTCGACATCAATCCCGGCGATTTCTATTCGGATTCCATGACTCCGGCAATTCCAGCCGAACGCCATACCTCGAATCGCGTCGCCGCGGGCGGCAGTAATTCCACGGGCGCCGACATGCGCGCACAACGCCTCGCCGCGCAGGCGCGCACTGAGGGCGGCAAATTACAGAGCGACGAGATGACCGACTCACGTCGCGCCTATCACCCGCTCGCCGCACAAGCGGCGGCCGCGGGCTGGACGATCATTTCGATGCGCGGCGGTCTCAATGCCGAATTAGCGGCCGAGTCTTCCATGGGCTCCGGCAATAACGTCGTTTCGAATTTCAATACGAACGGCGGTGGGATGGGCAGAGCGACGCGCGGATTACAAGCGCGTCCCGTGGAAGCGCTTGCGACCTTTGCGGAAGCGACCGGAGGAACGCTCGTCGCCGATACTTCGAAATTCGGGAAGACGATCGAAACGCTCGGCAATCGCGTTCGCCTCACCTATCAGGTCTCGCGGCCAATCGACGGGCTCGTGCGTCAAATCGACGTGCAATCGCGTCGTGCGGGATTGAAGGTCAATGCGGCGCGATTTGCATCGTCGTCTACGCCGGAGCTCGTCGCCAATAGCCGCACCGCGGCGTTAATTCAAAGCGGAACGGCACCGGGCGAATTACCGGTCAGTGCGAAATTGCAGCTCGATAAAGGCGTAAAGGGAAATCCGATCGGAACGCTCGAAGCGCGCGTCGGCCTCGCGCCGATTGCGCCATTGAAACCACAGCTCAAGCAGGCCACCGTGCGTGTGACGATCGGCGTGGCCACGGGCAAGGATCAGCCGCGCATCATTCATCAATTGCACTCGAATTTCGATTTATCGCAGCTCAATAGCGCGACGTTCACGTCGCCGATGCAGTTGCCGAAGAATGTCGAGAAGGTGGCGATCGTGGTCGAGGAACTATCGACCGGCGCCTGGGGCGGCGCGGTGTTGCCGTTCGCGAAGAATCAGGATGTGATCACGACCGCCGGCTGGACCGACGCTGGCGCGGATCCGATGAATTGGCTCCCATACGAAACCGCGCTCAAGGAAGCACAGAAGGTCGGGAAGCTCATCGTGCAATGCGCCGGCTGCGACGAGAAGATCTTCGCGGACACGACGCTGCGCAATACGCTCAACACGGCGTTCGTCGTGACGAATAAACCGGATACGACGCCGCATGTGCTGCTGCTCGATCCATGGGGTCATAAACGTTTCGATTGGAAACCGGCCAATGCGCCGGATCTGACCGCGAAATTACGACTGGCGATGTCGATCGGCTCCGCGCTGGTGCAGGCCGGCGCGCAAGGCGACACTCCCGAAGCGCATTTCTCCCTCGGGTTCGCGTATCTCCGCGCGCAATCGTTCGAGGATGCACAACGCGAATATGCGCTCGCGGAAACCGGCGCGCGTGCAAAGGGTGACAACGTGCTCGCACAACGCGCCGAAATTCAGCATGCCGCCGCGAGCGCGCAAGGCGGAAAGCGGAATGAAGGAATTGCGGCGCTCGAGAAGATCGTCAAGGCGCCGGCCTCTCCTCTGACCGAAGCCGAAGCGTGGCTGATCCTCGGGCATCTGCGTAAGAGCGCGGGCAACGAAAAAGGTGCGCGCGAAGCGTATGCGAATGCCTTACAGCATGCGCCACAGGGTTCGGAAATTCAGAAGGTGGCAAGTAAGCTCGTCAGTGGTAGTTGATCAGAGATCCGATAACCGCCACAGTGCGAGTCGTTTGTCGCGATAAATCCCGCCGGTATGCAGACATTGCTCGTCGATGATCTCGATCGGCGCCGGCAGGTTGAACGGCGGGATTTGTAAATTCAACGCGCGCCAGCCGCCGGTGCGGATATTGCGATTCGCCTTGCGGTCAATGAACGTCGTGGTCAATAAATACTCGCTGCCGCTCTCGCGAAAATTGCGTAAAGCCGCGCGAATATCGGCGTACGAGAAATGCACGAGACTGTCGCGCGACAAAATGACATCGGCCTTCGGTAACGAATCGCGCGTAATGTCCGCAATGAGAAATTGCCGATTCGGAGCGGCATGCTCGCGCTGATTCCGCGTAATCAGTTCTTCGACAACATCGACGCCGATATAAGACTCCACCGCATCAGCAACCGTTGCAGCCCAGTTGAAATCGCCACAAGGCGCGTCTAACAACGTCTTGACGCCGAGGTTCGTCAACAACGTGACGATTGCGGGTGCGACAACCGATCCGCGCTCGCGCGTCGATCCTGGTCCCGAGACCGACTCCTCGCTCCCCCACGCATTTCTGCGAAAAATGCGGGAGAACACGCGACGATGCCGCTCGCGCGATGCTCTGAGCCACCAGTCGAAGTTCATTGGATTCAAGGATACAGCGCGCTTCAGAGATACGACGAGCCCTGTCGGCCCAATGCGGTGGCGACTTCCTCGCCCGCGCGCACGCCGTGATAGAGCGCCTCTTCGAACAATGCAACGGCGCTGAGATCCGTATTCGCGAAATGAATCGCGCCGTGCGGTTTTGCGGCGTCGATGCGCGTCGCACTCCAGACGAAATTCGGCTTCGGGCGCACCATCGCGTGGCCCCAGCGCATGATGTCGATGCGATCGGTCAACGAGCGAATCTCGCGGTGCGCGCGCGACAAATCGGATAAGACAACCTCCGCCCATTGATCCCGATTCAACGACAAGAGCCGTTCGCGCGCAATGCGCGGATCGTGATCGCAGAGCGCGTAGTAATACGTCAGCACCGTAGGACCACGATCGATCCCCTGTTGATGCGTCGCAACGACATAGCCGAGCGCCGGACTCTCGTACAGAACGTTGTCCCACGCGGGCGGAAATCCATCGGCGACCGGCCGGTCTCGCACCGTAAGATTCGCTACGAGCCACGACCCGTAAGTGAATTCATCCTGCGTCACGCGCGACGGAATGATGCGGCGCGCAACAAATTGCGGACCTGCAAAGATCACGCGTTTCGCGTGAATGCCGATGACTTGATCGCCATGAACCGCAATCACATCGGCGCCACTGTCTGTCGGCGTGATCTGCGTGACGAGCCACCCGAGGCGCGGACGCGCGTAGTGAGCAAGATGCGCCACCAGTCGTCCATTTCCCTCGGGCCACGTAACTACGGGACGTTCTTCGCGCGACGCAAAATAGAAAATCGCCGCCCAGGCGCTCGTGTCGTCGAGTAATGCGCCGTAATCATCGCGACACGCGTACTCGACCAGCCAGCGCAGTCGCGGCGACGTGAATTTCTGCTGATCGAGCCACGTGCGTATCGATAAACGATCGAGCGCCGTGACTTCCGCATCGTCACTGCCATATGCCATTGGTATGACGAACGCCGGACGTCCGCGGCTATCGCGCCATTTCGCCCATCGCTGCATCTCCGCTTCGAATGCGCGTAATTGACGAAGGTCCTCATGCGACGCCCCGGCATAAAGATACAAACCCTCATACCAGCGCCCGCGATAAAACACGCGCTCTTCCGGATCGCGCACAATGAACTGCTCGGCGGGCGCGCCGTTTTCCATGACGCCCATTTCATCTAGCAATCGGTGCAAAACGCGATTTTCCGGCGACGGGGCAACGACGTAATGAGCGCCCCACGGATAAGACGAACTACTGCGAGCCGTACCGCCAATGGCGGGTTCGAGCTCGAGCATCACGACGTCGTCGATTCCCGCGGATGCAAGGCGCCAAGCCGCGGATAATCCGGCAACGCCGCCACCCGCAATCACAACGTCATGCGATTCCCATTGCGTCGGTCGCGGGATCGCGCCGCCGTCGCGTAAGCGATGTCCGATCACGTGCGATGCGCCGACAATTTCCCCTGGCGGTAATGACGGAATCGAAGGCTCGCGGCGACAAGCGACAGCGGCGAACGGCGCGCCCAGGAATGCGCCGAGGATTTCGCGGCGCGTTAAGACCAATGCCGCCATTCCTCTTCGTAGTACCGCACGAGCATCTGATTATCGAGACGATTGATCTCGACCGGCAGCGGCTGCATGTCGCGTGAGAAAACGAACATCGACGCGAGCGTCGCATCATCGAGATATCGCACCGGCACCGTGACGTGCCGTGGCAGATCGAACGGCTGCATGCGCGCAAGTGCAAATCCCCAAACGCCAAACGATGGCACAGTGGTTTGATAGGCCTTCACGTGCAAACCCGCGGCTTCCATCGTGCGCACAATGCACCAGAACGAGCGGCGCGCGTACAGAGGCGATCCGCTCTGGACGGAGATCGCGGCATCCGGCGACAAGCGCGTGCGCAGCAATCGATAAAAGCGCGTCGTGTAGAGCTTCCCTAACGCGAAGGAGCTCGGATCGGGAAAATCGATGATCGCCGTGTCGTAGCGATCCTTCCCCTGCTCCAGCCAGATCATCGCATCCGCATTGACAACGCGTACGCGCGGATCCTTGAACGAATGCTGATTGAGCTCGCCCAGCGGCCGGAATGAATCCGACAACGCCGTCATCTTCGGATCGAGATCGACAAGCGTTACGTGCTCGACGCTTTTGTACTTCAGCACCTCGCGCAATGCGAGGCCATCGCCACCGCCGAGAATCAAAACGCGGCGCGGTGTCGAGACCGACGCCATCGGCGGATGCACGAGCGCTTCGTGATAACGATATTCATCCGCCGAGCTGAATTGCAGATTGCCATTGAGGAAAAGCTGGAATCCCGCCGCATTCCGCGTGAGCAGAATGCGTTGATATTGCGAGCTTTTCGTGTAGACGATCTCGTCCGCGTAAAGCTCGTCTTCGCCGAGCGACGTCAAATCGTCCGCGCGCACGAACGCGATCAACAGAATGATCGTGACAATGACGGCGCGAATGCGCAGGACGCCTACCCCACGCAGCAATGGCTTCAACAACCACGTGCCATAGAGCCCGACCGCGGCATTGAGCAGGCCGAACGCGATCGACGTGCGTACGAGGCCGAGGCGCGGCACGAGGAACATTGGGAACAACACCGCCGCGATGAGCGAGCCGATGTAGTCGAAGCTCAGCACGCGGGAAACGAGCTCTTTGAAATCGAGATGCTCTTTGAGGATGCGCATCAGGATCGGCAATTCGAGCCCGACGAGCGTGCCGATCGTGAAGACGACGAGATAGAGGAAGAATTGAAACCAGGAGAGTCGTGAGAATCCGAGGAACAGGAGCGGCGCGGATAAACCGCCAATGAGAGCGACCGCTAATTCGACATCGACGAATTTCGCGGCTAAATCGCGGTCAATGAATCGCGAAAGCCACGCGCCGACGCCTAACGCCGACAAATAAATCCCGATAATCAGCGAGAACTGCGTGACGGAATCGCCGAGCACGTAACTCGCCACGGTGCCGGCGAGCAGCTCGTAGATGAGTCCGCACGCCGCAATGACGAGAACGTTGAGAAACAGGATCGGGGTGCGATTCACGAATCAGCCATGCAGCACGGCCGCGATAATGATCGCCAGCCCGAGGATCACGGCGGCCATGAGCACGGCCACGGCCACGTTCTGATCGTCCTCGAGCTCCTTGCGAATCGAGAACGGCGAAACCTTCACCATCACGAAAAACGCGATGGCAAACACGATCACGCCAAAGACGGTGTAGCCGATCGTACCGAGTAATGTGCGCACCCACGGTTCCATTTACTTGCCTCCTCGATAACCGCCGTACCAGAACGTGCGCGCGCCGCCGTGTGCGCCGCGCATCCCCTGCGGAACGAATCCTTTTTTCGAACCGGTCAGTTCCATGCCGCGCCAGTTTCCATAAGCGAAACCGCCGATGACCACGAGCGCAATGAGTGTGTACAGAGCGCGGAGCATCATTCCTCCTCGTCGTCCTCGTCATCGTCCGTCAATCCCGACTGCAAACCGCTGAACGGACTATGCGCGCTGTCTTTCCAGCGCTCGCTTTCGAACGCGAACTGCTTCATCACGGAGATAAATGGAAATACACAGACGACGACCAGCGCGAGGATGAAATACGGCCAGCGGAACACGCCCTCGCGCACGTCGACGTGAATCAGCGGCGGCGATTTTCCTGCTTCCCACTGCGATTCGAGTCGCAGCGTGTAGCGGCCTTTCTCGGGTCGCGGCAGATATTTCGTCGCGTCGCGCGAGCCTTCGGTCCAGTACTCGCCATCCTCATAACCGCTGTAGAACTCGAAATTCTGTTCGAATGAATCGTCGCCGCCACTGGCTTCGTTGACGAGATCGCCGCCAATGTACGCCCATGAATTATTGACGTTCGCCGTCGATTTGATCTGAACGTTGTAATTCCCCGACAACTCGAACGGCTCGCTGAACGAAATGCGCGCATTATCGGGACCACCACTGACCGGAGGCTCGGCCGAGAGATCGAAATCCTTCGACAAGACGGTTTTTCCCGGCAACATGATCGCGAGGGCGATCGCCACGAACAGCAGCAACGCGAACATGAACAGCCACGTGCCGAAGAGCCGGGGGCCGTTGTACGGTTGCATCGGCCCGACCGCCACAGGACGCGTAAGCGCCTGGACATGGAACGCCTGCTCGATTTCGTCCGGCGTCATGTAGCGCGCATGCGAATACGCGATCTCCTGTGCGCCTTCGAGCGTCACTTCCTTCGAGATGCCGTGCGGCGGCGAGATCCAGTCGACGGTATTGACCTTCTCGCCAACCGTGACTTTCCAATAAAACTCGCCGAGGACGTGCGTCACGCGCGCGGTGGCATCCTGGAACAATTTGTACTGACGGCCGTCGTAATGAACGGCTTTCGCGCCCGCGCCCATCGGATCGGCATCGAGGACGTCGCCGGGCCGCAATGGCGTGACGAAACTCCAATGCTGATCGCTATCGACGAGCCAGCGGAACCCTTTGTCTTTGTTGTAGAGAAGATATTCGGTCCAGAAGTAATCGCGATCGAAATGAACCGCGCGTTCCATGAACCCGGCGACGACATACGCATCGCCATCGATCGTACCGGTGGTGCCCAGCGGGATGATCGGCTGGACATGGGACTTCTTGAGTTTCTTGAAGAACGTCAGCTTGCCGTTATTGACGTCGCTGCCGGCGCCACAATACGGGCAATAAATGCGTTCGGCCTGATCTGGTGCGCGTAATTCGAGCGCGCCGCCGCAATTCGGGCAATTGAGCGCGACGGCACTGACGCGATTGCGTCGCGCCGCGTCGCCTGTAATGCCTAACTCGCGCAGCGTAGTCTCGACGCCTTTAAAAACAATCGGGACTTCTTCGCTGTAATCGATGGTAGCGAAGCGGCGATCGGAATTCGTTAGATCGGCGTATTGGTATGTGCTGCCCGCGTCCGGTGTCCATGGCAATTCGCCTTCGGCGGAAATCAATTCCGCGGTCCCGATCTCCGCGACGACGAGGTCGTCGAGTGCAGGTCCGCCGAGTTGTAAATGCTCGAATGCGGGCGCGGTATCCGCCGTCTTGAAGGTGACATAGAAGCGGCTCTGCGCCTCGGCGAGCCACAACCAGCGGCCGTCGTCCATGGCCGCATACCACTCGTCCCACATGCCGCCGGCCTGATGACGCAACTGCGTCCTTCCGGTGATACGGAACCCCACATTGCGGTATTTGCCGGTGACGTCGCGCTGTAATGGCGAGCCGGTGTCGATGAGGGCCGCGACTTTGCCGTGTGTCTCGAGACCGCGATCGGTTCTGGCCACAATGCTCCGGCAATACGAACAAATCACGACCTCGGACGATCCGATCGCGAATTCAATCGCGGCGCCGCAGGAAGGACAATTCGCGCTCGTCACGCCAGCACGCGCTCCAGTGCGCGCTCAATCACGCGAACGCGAACGTCGGTCGCGCCTAACAACCGCGCTAAGCGTTCCTCCCACGGCCACGACGGTCGCGGCCTGCAGCAATAAAGATTGATCGTCGCGATCCCGTGCTCAGGATACGTATGACACGCCAGATGCGATTCCGTGAGCATCACGAATCCCGTAATGCCCCCAGGACCGGGAAAGACATGAAACGCGGGCTCATGCAATGGATGCAGATCGAGGTCGCGCAAAACGTCGTCGAATAACGAGCGCATCACGCCGAGGTCGCGAAGCGCAGCCTCGGAACACCCGCCAGCCTCGATGAGCCATTCGGAACCGATTTCCATGGACGGAGGGAAGGATAGCGGAAGTGGTTGTTGGTTGGTGGTTGTCGGTTGTTGGGGGAACGGCTCCGCTAATCGCTCGCGTGTCGTACCTCGCCTCGTTCCCCCAACAACCGACAACCACCAACCAACAACCACCCATACGAACGTTCGTTCTATAACCTCAATCCCATCAACCCTTTCCATTGACGAAGAGTCCGGCTCGCGTTACCTTCCTTCCGTTCCTAATTCAGTTCAGCGATCGTCCAGGTCTGAGGAGGATTTCGTCCAATGGCTGTGCGCTCATTGCGTTCACTGTGCCTCGGGATCATTGTGTCCCTACTCTTTGCCGTGCCGCTGTTTGCGGCGCACGGCCACATCGCCGGCCGCATCACCCGCTCCAATGGAACGGGCATCGGCGGCGTCATCGTGCAAATCGTCGAGCTGGGTGAAGCAAAGCTCTCCGATGCAAACGGTGACTTCGTCTTCGAAGTCGATCCCGGCACCTACACGCTGCAGTTCGTCGCGGGCGATCAGGCCGCGAGCGAAAGCAACGTCGTCGTGACCAGTAACGGCACGACACGCGTCGACAAAAAAGTCGACTGGAATCTGAGCGTCGCCGAGACAATCACCGTTTACTCGGCATCGCGCCGCACCGAGCGCGTCGTCGAGGCGCCGGCCGCCGTCACCGTCATTGCGCCGGAAGACATCGCGGCCATCGCGCCATCGGGTCAGGCGCCGCGACTCGTCGAGTCCGCGCCGGGCGTCGACTTCACGCAGTCCGGTCTCTACGACACGAACTTCAATGCGCGCGGCTTCAACAGCTCGCTCAATCGCCGCATCCTCACGCTGATCGACGGCCGCGATCCCGCGATCGCGTTCCTCGGCGCACAGGAATGGGCCGCACTGTCCGTGCCTCTCGATGAGATGTCCAGCGTCGAGCTCGTGCGCGGTCCGGGATCGGCGCTCTATGGTCCGAACGCCTTCAGCGGCGTTCTGAACATGACGACGAAGATGCCGAAGCAGTCGCCGGGCGGACGCCTCATGCTCACCGGCGGTGATCTCAGCACCAAGCGCGCCGACATTCGTCACGCGGGCGGACTCGGATCGAGCAACATGTTCTATCGCGTCACCGCCGGCTACCAGGAGTCCGACGATTTCGCACGCTCGCGCAATGCAGGCGTCGAATATCCGGGCCTGCGTCCGGAAGCGCGTGCGCTCGCGCTCGATCAGGTACAGATCGGATTCGGCAGCCTTCGCCTCGATACGCATTTCGAAAACACCGACGTGCTGACGCTCGAAGGCGGTTATGCATCGATCGAAGGACCGGTGTTCCAGACCGGCATCGGCCGCGTGCAGGTCACGGACGTCACGCGTCCGTGGGCTCGCGTCAACTACAACAAGCCGCACTGGAACTTAGGCGGCTACTACGACGCCCGTCAGTCGAACGAGCAGGTTGCGCTGTCGTCCGGCGGATTGCTCTACGAAGATTCCTCCAACCTCCATGGCGAATTGCAGACGAACTGGGATCTCTTCAAGAACCGGCTGCGTCTCGCGGGCGGCGGCGCACTGCACAAGCAGAACGTCGATACCGCGAATCCCGCGGGCGTCCAGACGCTCATGACCGAGGAGAAATCCGAATCGCAGAAAGCGCTGTTCGGTCAGCTCGAATACGACCTCACGCAGAAATTGAAATTCGTCGGCGCGGCGCGTTGGGATGACTCGACGCTGCATGATCCGCAGTTCTCGCCGAAAGCGGCCCTCGTCTTCACGCCGAGCACGAATCACACGCTTCGTTACGGATACAACAAAGCCTTCCAGCGTCCGAACTACTCGGAGCTCTTCCTGCAGGTGCCCGCCGCGGCGCCGGTGAATCTCGCGGCTGCCGCGGCGGCGAATCCGCAGGCCGCGCCGCTCGCGCCGGTGCTCACGCTGCTCAACTTCAACAGTCTTCCGATTCTCGCGCGCGGCAACGACCAGCTCGACGTGGAGAAAGTGGAATCGCACGAAGTCGGCTACTCGGGCATCTTCGGCGGCAAGTTGTTCCTCACCGTCGATCTCTACAAGAGCTCGATGAGCGACTTCGTCACCGACCTGCTGCCGGGTGTCAACGGCGCCTACACGCCGTACGCGGTGCCGACGAACATTCCGCAGATTCCTGCGCCGGTGCAGGCGGCGGTCACCAACTTCCTGCGCGCCGCGCTTGGAGCGAACTACGGCGGTCTCACGACGGTCGGCGGACGTCCCGCGGTCGTGTACTCGTACGCGAACGCCGGTGAAGTCGATACCGAAGGCGCGGAGATCGCGCTCAACTACTACGTGAACAACAACTGGATCGTCGACTTCAACTACTCGTTCTTCGATTTCGACGTGAAGTCCGCGGCGCTCGGCGATCAGCTCCTGCCGAACGCTCCGCAGAACAAGTTCAACCTCGGCCTCGGCTATCGCGGCGCGAAGTTCGACGGCAAGGTCACGTATCGCTGGGTCGAAGAGTACGACTGGGCGGCCGGCATCTTCGTCGGCACCGTTCCGCAGTTCGACGTCGTGAATCTCTCCGGCAACTACAAGGTCAACGATCGCTTCGGAATCGGCGCGGACATCAGCAACGTGCTCGATAACAAGCACTACGAAGCATTCGGCGGCGACATCCTCAGCCGTCGTGCGCTCGGCTTCGTGACCGTGCACTGGTAGTCAACACGTTTACGATCGAAACAAAAAGGCGGGCTTTCGAGCCCGCCTTTTTTGTTTTCGCTTACAGCGCCAGTCGCTTGAGGATGGCCTCACCCGCGGCCTTCGTGCCGAGGCTGCCGCCGAGATCATTCGTCGTCTCATTGGCGTGAATCGCATCATTCGCCGCACGTTCGATGATCGCGGCTTCCTCGTTGTATCCGAGGTACTCGAGCATCATCGACGCGGTGAGAATTGCACCGAGAGGATTCGCAACGTCTTTGCCCGCGTACTTCGGCGCGCTGCCGTGAATCGGCTCGAACAGCGAGACTTTTCCCGGATGAATGTTGCCCGACGCCGCGACGCCGAGGCCGCCCTGCAGCGCGGCGCCGAGGTCCGTGATGATGTCGCCGAACATGTTGTTCGTCACGATCACGTCGAACATCTCCGGCGCGCGCACCATCTGCATCGTCAGCGCGTCGACGAACATGTGGAAGTGCTCGATGCCTGGGTACTCTTTCGCCACCTCTTCGAACGTGCGCAACCAGAGATCGCCGCCGAAGCGCATGACGTTGTTCTTGTCCGACATGCACACCGACTTGCGTCCGGTCTTCTTCGCGAACTCGAATGCGTAGCGAATGATTCGCTCGACGCCGCGGCGCGTCGAGACATCTTCCTGCACCGCGATCTCGTCGGGCGTACCTTTCTTGAAATTGCCGCCCATGCCGACGTACGCGCCTTCCGTGTTCTCGCGGAAGATGACGAAGTCGATCTCGCTCGCGCCTTTGTTTTTCAGCGGCGAGAGACGTTCGTCGAGCAGTTTGACCGGGCGATAGTTGACGTAGAGATCGAGTTGGAAGCGCATGCCGAGGAGGATGTCCGCGGCGTGCTTCATGTCGGGGACGCGAGGATCGCCGAACGCGCCGAGATACACGGCGTCGTAGTGATCGCGAATGTCGTCCATCGCACCAGGGGGCATGGAGACGCCGGTTTTCAGATACTCGTCGGCGTTCCAGTTGAACGGCGTGAATTCGAGCCCAAGCTTGCGCGCGTCATTGACGCGCTCGAGCACGCGCATCCCGGCGTCGATCACTTCCGGTCCGATTCCGTCTCCCGGAACGACCGCGATCTTTTTCGTCATCGATGAACTTCCTCCCGCAAAACGCGCGGATTATACGAGGGGCCGGGCCGGCACGGCCGGCGGCGCTGATCGCTTCGCCGAGCGCACGTACGGTTGCTTCGTCGGTACGGTCGTCGCGAACCGAACCGGGCCGGTACGACCGCCGGCGCTGATCGCTTCGCTGAGGGAACGTACGGCCGCTTCGTCGGTACGGCCGTCGCGAAGCAAACCGGGCCGGTACGACCGGCGGCGCACCAACACACGCGCGCGTCGAACCGTATGATGAACATATGACCCGCGCACTGGTTGTGCTCGCATCGTTGTTCCTCGCGCTCCCACTCCTCGCCCAGCAACTCGTCGTCACCATCGATGCGCCGATGACCATCAACAAAGGCGAAGCACTGCAGTGGACCGTCATCGTGGAGAACAGCGGCGGCGCGCCCGCGGAGAATGTGTTCCTCACTTCGTCCTCGCATCTCTCGCAGTGCTACGCCGATCAGTTCATCGGCACATTCCAACCCGCGGAGCGGCGCACGTTCGCGTGTACGGCCCATGTGCCGGACGACGTGTACGTGATGTACATCGGCGCATCCGCGAGCTCGCGTCCCGAGGATCGGACGAAAGCACATACCGTATACGCCAATGCCGAAGTGAAGATCATCACGCCGCCGGATCTTTTCGTGCTCGCGACGTCGACGCCGATCGGCATTCCCGCACTGCCGTTCCGATTCGACATTCTGTACGGCAACGTGGCAAGCGTCCCGGCGACGAACACCGTCATCACGATCACGACTCCGACTCGCGTGACCACCGCACCGGAGTTCTGCGCGATCGAGAACAACATCGCGCGCTGTTCCTTCGGCACGCTCGCGGGCGGCGCGTCGCCGCGACAGTTTTCGATCGAGATCGAAGCGCCGGATGAAAGCGCGGCGACGTTCGCGATCGATCTCGCAATCGATTCGAGTGAAGACGACAACCGCCCCGCGAACGACACGTTCACGCGCGAGCTGACGAATTACACGACGTTCTTCGTCACCAACACGAGCGATGCCGAGAGTGGCTCGCTGCGCGCGGCGGTCGATGCCGCGAACGCGACGTGCAGCGATGCCTTGGTGCCGTGCATGATCGCGTTCCGCATTCCGGCGGAAGGCGCGCAGACGATTGCAGTCGCGTCACCGCTGCCGCGCACGCAGGCGGCTTCGCTCATCATCGACGGTGGAACGCAGTCGCAGTACTTCCCTGGATCGAGTGTCGCGCTCGATGGAAACGCGCTCAGCGAAGGCGATGGAATCGCGATCGATCGTCTCTGTCGCGGTGGCGTGCGCGGCATGACGATTCGCAACTTCCCAGGTGTGGCGATCGCGTATGCGACACCGGCAACGCCGCAGGTTTGCAACGCGCCCGTGGTTCCGCGTCTGGAGAAGAACGTGCTCGATGCGAATGGCCGCGGCATCGAAACGCGCGGCGCCGCGGTGATCGAAGAGAACACCATCACGAACAGCAAACGCTCCGCGCTATTCTTCTGGAGCGGCCAACAGAGCGTGAATCGAAACGTCCTCACGCACAACGGCGCGAGCGGCATCTTCGTCGCGGCGACCGCGAGCGGCACGGACATCACGGAAAACACGATCGCGAACAACGCGGAGTTCGGAGTCGCGATCGCGTCGAATGCACAGAACGTCTCGCTGCATCGCAACAGCATGAGCGGGAACGGACAGCGAGGCATCGACTGGGGACTCGATGCCGTTCCGAATGGGCCCGTCCCGATTCCGATGATCACGCGTGTGTATCAGATCGAGATCGGTGTAACGGTGATCGAAGGGTACGTCGAGTGGAGCGGCTCGTTCACGCCGGAGGTGGAGTTCTTCCTCAGCGACACGCCCGATCGCGGAGGCGCCACGTATCTGACGCGAGCCTCGGTGAGTGGAACGTTCGCGGTGACGGTGTTCTCGACGTTCCCGGGCAAGTACGTAACCGCGACGGCGACGCGTGCGATTTACAACGGCTGGCTTCGTCCGCCATCGACGAACGGCGACACGGGCTGGGGCTATCTCACGACGACATCGGAGTACTCGGCGCCGTTCCTCGCGCCGTGACGCCACTCGGCGTCATCAACACAATCCCTCGTCTCGCAATCTCTTCGCGCAAGCCACTCGCGCAGAGCGCTCGTGTCTCTTCATCCCACGCATAACCCCACGTGTACCCATCCACGTCCACACCGGGATGTGTAACCAACTCGGTTACAGCTTGCACGTGATCGAGCAACGCAACGACATCGCGCAGATGGCCCGCGTTCGCGACGCCGATCGTGTGGTCATTCGTGAAGGTCGCACGCGCGCGGCGCCCGAGGTACGAGAGAGCGCGCATCGAGAGAGCGCGTTCGCCGCCGCCGAGATCATCGACGATCCGAACGTATGGGATCCCATACTCTTTCGCGAGCCGCGCCACCAGTGCGAACAAACGCGGCAGCAGATGCAGATGCTGATGTCCGTTCAGATGCGTCACGCGCAATCCGCTGCGCAACACACGCTCGATCTGCGCACGCAACTCGCGCTCGATCGCACGCATCGAAATCAATCGCAATGAGTAGAGCGGCGCGAACGTCGTGTACTTCTTCGGGAAACGCATCGCCGTGAGTGGCGTCTCTTCGACGAGCGTGAGATGCACACCGACTTCGAGCGACGGCACATCCTTCAGCCGCTCCATCGCCTCTTCGAACGCCACGCCGTTCGCCACAACGCTGCACGCCGTCACGATTCCCTCGCGATGCGCGCGAATCGCGCCTTCGGTCATGCCGCGATGCAGGCCGACATCGTCGGCCGTGACGATCAACTTGTTGACCATCATCGCACTCACCGCGCGTCGGCTTGTCGCGCCTCGCGCGACGCAGGCGACGGCGCGCCGTGCATCGAGTCATGACGCTTGCGCATGTCGGGATACAGCGTCACGAGCTCGCGCAGAATCTTCAGCACGACACCAAACGACGCGAGATGCGATTCGCCGCGCGTGCGCGGAAAGTAATCGATGCCGATCTGCTGAATCGTGAATCCGCGATTCTTCGCTTTCACGACCAGCTCCGCATCGATGAGCGAACCCTCCGAGCGCAACTCGATTGCTTCGAGCACGTGACGCTTCATCAGCTTGAACGAGAAGTTGATGTCGCGATGCGGCCAGCCGAAGAGAATGCCGATCAGACAGTTGTAGATGGTCGTGTAGATCGCGCGCTTCAGCCCTTCCATCTTTCGATCGTGGCGATACGCCGCGATCATGTCGGCGCCGGTGAGATTCATCGCGCGGATCGCGCGGCCGAGGACGTCGGGATCGAAGGGAATGTCGGCGTCCATGTAGAACACCAGATCCATCTTCGCCGCGGCGAACCCGGTGCGAATCGTGCCGCCGAGCTTGCGATTCTGCTCGTGATGCAGCACGCGAATGTGCGGATTGTTCGCGGCGAGTGATTCCGCGATGCGCGGCGACGCATCCGTCGACGCATCGTTGACGATGAGCACTTCGTAGTCGCGCGCGTACTTCTCGAGCGATTCGAGAGACGCACTGACCGCGTGCTCGATGTTCAACTCCTCGTTGAACATCGGGATGACGAGGGAGACCGATGGCTTCATTGTGGTTTGCGCGCAGTGTAGACGATGTGCGGGTGCGGATACGCGAAGTCGACGGCGCGTGCAGAAAATCCGACGAAGCCCGCGCCTTCCAGCAGCGCGCGCACATCGTCACGCGACTCGTAGACGAACCCTTCTCCGTGCGTGAGATGCAGAAACGAATCCGCCAGCCATTCCTGAAACCGCGCCCACTTCATCTTCCACCGATGTCCTGAATCCATTTCCTTCAACACGAGCACGCCGCCCGGCCGCAGCCGTTCCAGCACGCGCGCGAATAATGCACGCTGCACGTCGAGCGGCAATCGATACGCAACGTCGCAAATTGCGACCGCATCGAACGTACCGCGCACGCATTCGTCGTACCCGCCGATCTTGCGCACGCGCGGCGACGGCGACGGCAGCAGCGACTTGCGAAGATCGGGATCGACGCCGATCACTTCGCGCGCGCCGTTCTCCGCAATCAACAATGCGAACAACCCGTGCCCGGAACCGATCTCGAGCACGCGCGCGTCGTGCGGAAACTCATCGAGAACGCGAGTGAACGGGCATGTCAGATACCGGCCCAGAATGTGGACGCGATCGCCTGCCGGCAAATTACGGAAAGCGCGTCCCAAAACGCGCAGCCCGCGCAGGTAACCTATTGACATTCAGGGCATTATAGACGCCTGTGAGTCGTCCAAAATTACTGGCAATCCTGGCGTTCCTCGCGATCGCGGCGCTGCATTACTCGACCATTCCGAAGACGATTTGGGAGTACGACGAGTGCCTCTTCGCGAAGGGCGTCGAGAATTATCAACCGCTCGATCACTACCCGCCGCCGCCCGGTTATCCGATCTTCATGGCCGCGGCGAAAGTCATCGCGCTCTTCACCGGCGGCAATGCATTTCGCGCGCTGGTCATCCTCAGCGTCATCACACTCGCGGCCGGACTCATCACGTGGTTCCTCGCCTTTCGCGAAATCACCGGCGACACCGTCCTCGGCGTCCTCGCCACCGCAATCTTCTTCGCCTGTCCTGCACTGCTCGTCTCCGGCGTTCTTCCACAATCCGACTCCGGCGCTGTCGCGCTCTTCGGACTCGCGGCGTACGCGTGCGCGAAACGCGATCCGCAATTCGCGGCCATCGCCTGCTCCGCGTGCATCGGCTGGCGACAACAGTTCGCGATCGCCATCGTGCCGATGTTTCTCCTCTCGTTGTTTCTGATGAAAGACTGGCGCGAGCGCATTCGCTCCGTCGCGATCTTCGCGGCCGCATGCGTGTTGTGGCTCATGCCGATGATCGTCGCGACCGGCGGTCCGGTCGAATTCTGGAAGTGGCTCAGCGGCCAGGCGTCGTACTACGCATCGCATGATTCGGATCTCTCGCGCGGCGGCTACTCGACGAGCCTGATCGCATTCCGATTTGCCGCGCATCCGTGGGGCCCGAAGTTCCTCTCGATTCCGCTGCTGGTGCTCGCGGCCGCGGGCGTGGCGATGCTTGCGTTGCGCAAAAACAAACTCGTGTGGCCGCTCGCTGCCGGCTGCGTGATCTATCTCGCGTTCGCACTTGCGACGATGGATCCGGCGGACGCCGTTCGTTACGCGATTCCGGCGTTGCCCGCGATCGCATTGTTCGCAGCGATTCCGTTACTGCGTTTCGGATTGATCGGATGGTTCGTCGCCGGCGCGTATTGCGTCGGCGCGATCGACTACACGATGCCGGTGTTGCGCATTCGCGCGACGACAGAAGCGCCGCCGGTGCTCGCCGCGAACTGGATTCGCGCGCACGTGCCGAAGAACGCGCTCGTGCTCTACGACCTCCCGCTGCGTCCGCACGCGGAGTACCTGCTGCGCGAATGGAAATCGATGCGCATCGATGCAGGGCTGCTCAAGTTTGGCGGCAATCCGAACGTGCCGATGATCATCTTCGCGGATGGCGAGAAAGGCGCGAACAAAGGCGTCACGTACACGTGGCCCGACACGGATGCGTATCGCAAACTCACGCGCCAACACTACGGCGCGGTGAGCGCGATCGAGTTTCCGATCACGGAGCGATATCGCGCGATCGAAGGCGTCTCACCGCCGGAGCGCACGCGTGATGGCGCATCGTGGCGATGGATCGGCAAACACGCCGTGCTCGAGTTGCCCGACCTCGGCGCATCGAAAGTGCGACTCACGTTCCACGCGCCGCACGACTACCCGCTCGACGAGAATCGCATCCGCGTGCGCGTCAGCGGATACGAGCATTACGCGACGATCAAAGCGAGCACCGACGCGGTGATCGAGATGCCGATTCCGCGCGGCGCGGTACGCATCGAGATCGTGCCGGAGAAGTCGTTCGTGCCGTCCACCGTGAACGCGCTGAATCGCGATGCGCGCACGCTCTCGGTGATGCTGACGAAGGTGGAACAGGTCAAGTGATCGACGCACCGTTCGATCTTTGAACACCTGTTCCACATCGAAACACCGCCTCTCGAACCCGCTTCCCATCAAGCGTTGTATTTCGAAGCACTTACCGCAATCTCGAAGTCGGCACCGATCACGCCTTAGCAGAGACGCGAGAGGAACGTCTGATGACCAACTTGTCCGTTTTTGCGGTGAACGAATGCACATTCCAATGCGCGTCGTGTGAAGCGGTGAACGACAGCACCACTGCGGAGTGGTGCACGTGTCTGTCCGCGCGAAACACGCTCGTGTGTACGTCGTGTCAGCGCTGTTTCTGCAACGCGCCCGCGTCGTGGCGCAATGCGTTCACGAAGTCCGAAGCCGGAACGGTCTTCGCGCGGCGAGAACAGCATCGCAAACGCGAGAAGCTCGTTTCGATGAGCGCCTCGCAGCCGCTGCAGCGTCCGCTCATCCTGATCGTCGATGACGACAAGACCGTGCATCTCATCGCGGAGCGAGTGCTGCGCACCCTCGGCGGCACGGTCCTTCACGCGCACGACGGCGCCGAAGCACTCGACATCGCGCAAACGTTGCGGCCGGATCTCATCATCACCGACGCGCTGCTGCCGAAACTCGACGGCCGCGAGCTCTCGCGCATCGTCAAGACCGATCCCGAAACGCAGGACAGCAAACTCGTCGTAATGACCGGCTTGTACAAAGGCCGCCGTTATCGCGACGAAGCATTCAGGACGTTCCACGTCGACGAGTACGTCGAGAAACCGGTCTCCGCACCCGCACTGCGCGCGATCGCCGAAAAGCTTCTCGGCATTCCTTCGGAGATCGCATCGTGAGCCGGCCGAAACCTCGCAAACCAGCGAACGAAGAAGAGCGCCTGCGCATCGTTCGTGATTTCACTCAGCACGCGCGCGACTTCACTGCGGTGGCGGATCTCGCGGCGACGATCTGCGCGACACCGGCGGCGATGCTTTCGGTGCTCGATTCCGACCGCGCATTCACGATCGCACAATACGGTACCGAGCCCGCCACGGCGGATCGCAACGACAGTTGTTGCGCGCATGCGATTCACAGCGATCAGCTGTTCGAAGTCCCGGATGCGCTCGAAGACTTTCGCTTCGTGGAAAATCCGTTCGTTCTCGGCGAACCTTACCTTCGCTTCTACGCCGGCGCGCCGCTCATCACGAGCGACGGCTACGCCATCGGCGCGCTTTGCGTCATCGATCGCATTCCGCGCGTGCTCACCACCGAGCAACGAAAAGCACTGATGAAACTGGCCGCGCACATCGTCGCGATCTATGAATCCGATCGCGCGCGGCGCGAGGCGGAGAAACGCTTCGATGCCTTCATGAACAACAGCCCCGCGATTGGCATGATCAAAGACGCGCAGGGGCGCTTCACGTTCGTCAACGACACGTTGCTGCGTCATCGCGGCAAACAACGCGGAGAGCTTCTCGGCGTCGTCGAGCTCAATGACTCCGATCAACTCGTGCTCGCGCACAACCAGAGCCTGCGCGTCGTGGAGACCGATCAGGGCGTTGACGGGCGCGAGACTCACTGGCTGATGCACAAGTTTCCGTTCCGCCGCAGCGACGACACGATCTCGCTCGGCTCGTTCGGTGTGGATGTCACCGATCGCATCGCGCTCGAGATCGAGCTCGCCGATGCACGCGACGCGGCGATCGCATCAGCGCGGCAGAAGTCGGAGTTCCTGGCGATGATGAGTCACGAGATCCGCACACCGATGAACGGCGTCCTCGGCATGCTCGGTGCGCTGCTCGATTCCGAGCTCACCGAGGATCAGCGCGATGTGGCTGAGACCGCGAAAGAAAGTGCAGACGCGCTGCTCACGCTGCTCAACGACATCCTCGATTACTCGAAGATCGAAGCAGGCAAGCTCGGATTCGAAACCTCCGATTTCGATCTGCGCGCCGCCATCGACAGCATCATCGATCTGCTCGCGGAGAACGCGCGCACGAAGCACCTCGCGCTGCGTTGCGACATCGCCTCGAATGTGGCGAGGCGCGTGCGCGGCGACGCGGGACGATTCCGCCAGGTGCTGGTGAATCTCCTCGGCAACGCGATCAAGTTCACGCAGCGCGGCAGCGTCATGCTGCGCGTCTCGCGCGATTCGGATGAACGTCTGCGCTTCGCCGTCATCGATACCGGCATCGGCATTCCTGCCGAAGCGCAGAGCAAACTCTTCGCGCCGTTCGTGCAAGCCGATTCCTCCACCACGCGCCGCTTCGGCGGCACGGGACTCGGTCTCGCAATCTCACGCCGCCTCGTCGAGATGATGGGCGGAGAGATCGGTCTCGTCAGCACGCCGGGCGCAGGATCGACATTCACCTTCACCGTTGCGTTCGAGCGTGCGCAGGAACCGATGCCGATCGAAGTGCCGCGCATCGCCGCGCCGACTCGCATTCCTCCGCAACGCACGCCGCGCGCACGGCTGCTGCTCGCGGAAGACAGTCTCGTGAATCAGAAAGTCGCGGTGCGCATGCTCGAGAAGCTCGGCTATCGCGTCGATCTCGTCTCGAACGGACGCGAAGCCGTCGAAGCCGTGCATCGCATGCCGTACGACCTCGTGCTGATGGATTGCCACATGCCGGAGATGGATGGCTTCACCGCCACGCGTCTGCTGCGCGCGCAACTGCGCTCGCGCCTGCCGATCATCGCGCTCACCGCGAGTGCGATGCAGGAGGATCGCGATCGCTGCCTGCAGTGTGGAATGGATGATGTCCTCACCAAGCCGGTGCGCGAGCAGGAGCTCGAATCGGTGCTGAAGAAGTGGCTTGCGCAGGATACCGAGGAGGTGCGGAAGGCAGTTTGATAAGCTATCGGCACACTCAAACGCGCGCGCCACTCTCCGCGCGTTCACGATAAGGAGCATTCCGTGCCTAGCTTTCCCGGCGTTGATTACCTGGAGATCGATTCGCTCTTCTCTGAAGAAGAGCTGATGGTGCGTCAGACCGTTCGCGACTTCGTCGACGAAGAGGTTCTGCCCATCATCGAAGAGGCGAATCGCGAAGAGAAGTTTCCGCATCACCTCATTCCGAAGATGGCCGAGATGGGACTCTTCGGCGCGACGATCAAGGAGTACGACCTCCCTGGTCTCAACAACGTCGCGTACGGCCTGATCATGCAGGAGCTCGAGCGCGGCGATTCCGGCCTGCGTTCGTTCGCATCCGTGCAGTCCGGTCTGGTCATGTATCCGATCTACACCTACGGATCGAAAGAACAGCGCGACTACTGGATTCCGAAGCTCGCCGCCGGTGAAAAGATCGGCTGCTTCGGTCTCACCGAGCCGGACTTCGGCTCCAATCCCGGCGGCATGCGGACGCATGCACGTCGTGATGGAGACTCGTGGGTCCTGAATGGCGCAAAGGCGTGGATCACGAACGGCAGCATTGCGGATGTCGCCGTCGTCTGGGCGAAGTGCGAAGGCACGATCCGCGGCTTCATCGTCGAGAAAGGCACGCCCGGCTTCACCACCGCGTATCACATGGGCAAGTTCTCGCTGCGCGCGTCCGTCACGTCGCAGCTCTTCTTCGAAGACTGCCGCATTCCTCTCGAAAACGTGCTGCCGGAAACGAACGGCCTCAAGTACCCGCTCGGCTGCCTGACGCAGGCGCGCTACGGCATCGCGTGGGGCGTGTTAGGCGCGGCGATGGGCGTGTACAACACCGCGGTCGAATACGCGAAGTCGCGCATTCAATTCGGTGGACAGCCGATCGCGTCGCACCAGCTTGTGCAGAACAAGCTCGCGTGGATGATCACCGAGATCACGAAGGGTCAGCTGCTCGCGCTGCAGGCCGGCCGTCTCAAGGATCAGGGCAAGCTCAAACCGCACCACGTGTCGATGGCAAAGATGAACAACTGCAACATCGCGCTGCAGTGCGCCCGCACCGCGCGCGACATCCTCGGCGCGAACGGCGTGTCGGACGAATACCCGGTGATTCGTCACATGATGAATCTCGAATCCGTCTACACGTACGAAGGCACGCACGACATTCACAACCTGATCATCGGGCACACCGTGACCGGCGTTCCGGCATACAACCCGCCGATGTCGTCGAAGCAGGAGCAGGAGCTCACGGAAGCCGCCGCGGCTCGCGCAGCCGCGACGAAGTAACGCACTCGTTCGATTCAAACGAAAGGCTGCGCGATGTTCGTCGCGCAGCCTTTTTGTTTTTTGCGATTGTGCCGGATCAATTCTTCGACATGCGCTCGCGATCGCTCGACGACGAGATCATCGTCGGATCGCCGGTGAGCGCGTTGTGCATCGCAACGAGCTGCTGACGCTCACGCGATTGCTTCGCGATGATGTCGCGCGCAATCTCGCGCAGGCCCGCGTTCTCGAGATCCGGCAACTCCGCTCGCGCCATCGTGATCGCGCCCTGATGATGGCGCGACATGATCTCCGTGAACGCGACATCGAAATCACGGCCGCTGGCGTTCTCCAGCCGCGTCATCGCCGACTGCATCTCGGCCTCCGGCATCATCCCCGGCATCGCCATCAGCTCGCTCATCGGCGTCATCAGTGCGTCGCCGCGCAGACTCTGCAGCTCGCCGATCTCGCGCTGCTGATCGTCGATCATGCGCTGCGCCATCGCGCGCAATTCCGCGCTCGCCGCTTTCTGCACGGCAATCTGCGCCATGCGCACACCGTCGCGATGATGCTGCGCCATCGCGTCGGCGAACATGCGGTCCTGACTGGTTTGCGCGAACACCGCTGTGCTGACACACAGCGTCACGAGCACAACAAGAGCATTGCGTTTCATACGGTTCCTCCGCCCCGCGCGCAGCGAAGTGCATGCCGCGTCAACACGCCGCGGTTGTCCCGGTAGCTCTTCTGCTAGAGTGAGCGGCGCAAATTTCCGAGAGAACGGAGCGTCATGGAATCGAGTCTTGAAATTGGCTTCCTGCGCGCGGCTGAGAAAGCGGCAATCGCCGCGGCGCGGACGATGGGTTACGGCAAGCGGAAGTACTCGGACCAGGTCGCGGTCGAGGCGATGCGTGAAGAATTGAATCGCCTGAAGATGCGCGGCTCGGTCGTGATCGGCGAGGGCGAGCGCGACAAAGCGCCGATGCTCTACGTCGGCGAGCCCCTCGGTCGCGGCTGGACCGAAGGCGAGATCTATCCCGAAGTCGACATCGCCGTCGATCCGCTCGAAGGCACGAACCTCTGCGCCACCGGCTCGGCGAACTCCATCGCCGTCATCGCCGCCTCTGAAAAAGGCGGACTCCTCAACGCTCCCGACATCTACATGGACAAAATCGTCGTCGGTCCGACTGCAGCCGACGCCGTGTCACTCACCGCATCCGTGCAGGAAAATCTCAATCGCATGGCCGACGCGTTTCAGCGCGACGTCGATGAGCTCACGATCACGGTTCTCGATCGCGAGCGTCATCACGACCTCATCGCGCAGATTCGCGAAGCCGGCGCGCGCATCAAACTGATCACGGACGGCGATCTCTCCGCCGGCATCGCTGCTGCCGTTCGCGGCACGGGCGTGCACGCGGCGATGGGCATCGGCGGCGCACCGGAAGGCGTCCTCACCGCCGCCGCGATGCGCTGCCTCGGCGGCCGCATGCAGGGCCGCCTCCGGCCGCTGGAAAAATGGCAGGAAGATCGTTTGAAATCGATGGGCTTCACCGACGACGAGAAGGTGTACGACACGTCGGAGCTCGCGGCAGGCAACGACATCATCTTCTGCGCGAGCGGCGTCACCGATGGCGATCTTCTGCGCGGCGTTCGCTTCTTCGGCGGCGGCGTGCGCGTCTCCTCGCTGTTCATGGCGCTCAAGTCGAACGTGATCCGCTTCGTCGATACGATCTATCGCGAAGAAGGCTCGCGCCTCGCGGTGAGCTTCACGTAAGAAATTCTCACGATTCGTACTGGAACGGCGGGCCTCAAGCCCGCCGTTTTTCTTTTCCGGAGGCTGAGAACCCCACCGTTACGAAACCAGTTGTCGAAAATTTTTCGGAATCGGCGCGGTGAAGACGAGTCGGTTGCCGCTGGACGGATGATCGAATCCGAGGAGCTTGGCGTGCAGACCGAGTCTGCCGAGGGGATTCACGGTGCTGCCGTACATCCGATCGCCCACCACGGGATGTCCTGCTTCCGAGAGGTGTGTGCGAATCTGATTCTTTCGCCCCGTTTCCAGCGTGATCTCGAGCATTGAGTACGCGTCATTGCTCGCGATCGTGCGGTAGTGCGTCACGGCGTGCTTCACTCCCTCGGGCACGTTGTCGCCGCGGATCTCCACGCTCTCCATCCGCAGATCGCGACGCTCGCGCAGATGCGATGCGAACGTGCCGCGATCGGGATTCAGTTCGCCTTCGATGATTGCGACGTATACGCGATCGACATCGTGTGCCGCGAACTTTTCTTTCAACGCCTCGCGCGCCTCGAACGTTTTCGCGAAGACCAGCACGCCGGACGTTTCACGATCGAGGCGATGCACGACGTGAATGCGATCCTCACCTTTGATCTTCAAATACTCGTTGAGATACGCCTGCGCGGTCGTATCGCGTTCGCGCTCCGTCGCAACGGTGAGCAACCCGTTCGCTTTGAACACGACGATCACATCATCGTCTTCGTGCAGGATCGAAAGGTCCGGCGGCAGCGCGATGTTGATCGTCTTCGCGCCGACCTCGATCACATCATCGACCTCGAGCTCGCGTCGCGCATTTTTCTCGACGTCGTGATTCACGCGCACGCGCGCGTTTTGCAACATCTGTCGCAATGTGGTGCGGGTGGAATCAGGATAGAGCTGCGCGAGTGCGTCGAGCAGAGTCTGCGGTTTCGTGACGACGGACCTCATCTCGATCGCAAGATACAATCGCGGGCCGGAGACACGAAATGGATTACGTGATCAGTGGCGACGTGATGCAGGCATTGCAGATCAATCTGCGCAACGGTGAAGAAGTGTTCGCCGAGGCGGGATCGATGTTGTACATGGGCCCGGGAATCGAGCTGCAGGCGAAGATGCAGGGCGGCGTGATGAAGGGACTGATGCGCAAGTTCCTCGCGGGCGAGTCGATGTTCATGAGCGTCTTCCGCTGCAACGCACCGCAGGGAAAGATGGCGCTCGCGAATCCGATCGCCGGCAAGATCTTTCCGGTCGAGCTGCGCGGCAACACGATTCTCGCGGAGCGCAACGCGTTTCTCTGCGGCATCGGCAACATCGATCTCTCCGTCGCATTCACGAAGCGTTTCGGCGCGGGCATGTTCGGCGGCGAAGGATTCATCCTGCAGAAACTGACGGGCAACGGTCTCGTGTTTCTGCACGCGGGCGGCAATCTGCTCGAGTTCGATTTGCAGCCCGGCGAGACGATGCGCGTCGATACCGGTTGCATCGTCTCGATGGCCGATACCGTTTCGTACGACATTCAGTTCGTCGGCGGATTCAAGAACGCCCTGTTCGGCGGCGAAGGATTGTTCTACGCGGTACTGAGTGGTCCCGGAAAGATCGTGCTGCAGACGTTGCCGTTCTCGCGCTTCGCGAGTCGCGTGCTCGCGGCAGCGGGCGGCGGACGCGATGAATCCCGCGGATTCGGCGGCATCGGCGGCAAGCTCCTCGGCGATCTCATCTCCGACTGATGCTCGCCGCATGATCGACAGGCGCACATTCCTCGCCGGTTCGTTCGCGCTCGCCGCGTGCGGGCCGGCGCGGGATGAAGTCGCGAAGACGATTCCGTCGATCGATCTGCGCGCACCGCGCAATTCGAAGTACACGCTCGATCGCCCGCTCACCGACGAGATCACCGCCGCGTCGTACAACAACTTCTACGAGTTCACCTCGAACAAGGACGTGTGGCGACACGTCGACAAGTTCGTCGTTGATCCGTGGCGCGTCGAAGTCTCCGGTCTCGTCGCGAACCCGCGCACGTATTCGCTCGACGAGATTCTGCGCATGCCGCGCGAGGAGCGTTTGTATCGACATCGCTGCGTCGAGACGTGGGCGCTCGCGATTCCTTGGCTAGGCTTTCCGTTGTCGCGATTGCTGCTCGCGGCCTCGCCGCTCGCGTCCGCGAAGTTCGTGCGCTTCCTCTCGGTGCAGGCGCCGTCGCAAATGCCGGCGATGGCCGCGCGTCCGTGGGAGCAATGGCCGTACTACGAAGGATTGCGCATCGAGGAAGCGATGCACGATCTCACGTTCGTCTCGATCGGCATGTTCGGGCACGCGCTGCCGAAGCAGCACGGCGCGCCGATTCGCATCGTCGTGCCGTGGAAGTACGGCTACAAATCGCCGAAGTCCGTGGTGAAGATCGAGCTCGTTGCGGAGCAGCCGCACACGTTCTGGTCCGATCTCGCGCCGCAGGAGTATCCGTTCGAATCGAATGTGAATCCGACGATGCCGCACCCGCGATGGTCGCAACTCACCGAACGTCTCCTCGGCACGATGGACGTGCGTCGCACGAAGATGTTCAACGGATACGAGGAAGTGCGCGAGTTGTATCGCTAACGCGATTCCAATTCATCGAACAAGCGCTGCAACTCCGTCGTCACCTCACCTCGCCTGCTGTTGCCGATGATGCGGCCGTCGATCTCCGAGATCGGCATCACGCCTTGCGTCGTGCTGGTCATGAATGCTTCGTCGAGATCGAACAGCTCCGCGTCACGCAGCGGCCGCTCGTCGACACGAATGCGCGAGGAGAGCGCGAGTCCGATGACGCGATCGCGCACGACGCCGGGAAGAATGCTTTCATCGAGCGGATGCGTGATCAGCGATCCATTTTTCACCGCGAAGAAATTCGAGCTCGCTCCTTCGCGCACGAAACCATCCGCGAGCAGAATCGCTTCATCCGCACCGGCGCGTTGCGCGGCTTTCTTCGCGATCGCGTTGCCGAGGAGATTCACGGATTTGACGTTGCAGAAATGCCAGCGCTGATCGTCCGTCGTGATGACTTTGATGCCGCGCTCTTTCTTCGCTGCATCCGGAAACACGAATGCGCGCGAGTACGCGACCACCGTCGGCGTCAAATCCTCCGGCCAGAAATGCGCGCGCCTTCCTTCGCCGCGCGAGATCTGGATGTAGACGATGCCGTCGTCGAATGACGTGCGCGCGATCAGCTCGTGCATCGTCGACGCGAACGTTTCTTCCGTGAACGGATTCTCGATCTCGAGCTGCTCGAGACTGCGCTCCATGCGGCGAAAGTGCTCGAAGAGAAACGCGGGACGATGCTTCACGAACTTGAAGACTTCGTACACCGCATCGCCGAATTGGAATCCGCGATCTTCCACGCCGAGCACGCGCTCGTCGGTGGTGGTGAAGCGTCCGTTGAAGTAGAGAACGTCAGCCATCGCTCAGACCTCGATCGCGCGCACGATCACGACCGTGCGATCGTCCTGACCTTCGCGTCCCCACTTCGCGACGCGACTCAGGACTTCGGTGCCGATCTCCTGCGCTGATTTCGTGCGACTCGCTTTCACGGTCTTCACCAGGCGCTCGATTCCGAACTCCCGCTCGTTGCGATCCATCGCCTCGATGATGCCGTCCGAGTACATGCACAGCAGATCGCCTGGCTCGAGCTTCGCGAATCCGCGCGTGTACGTTGCGTCGGGCGTAGGACCGAGAACCGGACCTCCGTTTCGCAGGAACTCCGCCTTGCCGTTCGTCCGGAGAATGAATGGAGGATTATGTCCGGCGTTGCAGTAGATCAGGATGCCGCCGGTTTCGAGCTCGCCGTAGAACAGCGTCACGAACTTCGTCGTGAGACGGCCGCGGTGAATGATGTGATTGAGCTTCTCGAGCGTGCGAATGATTTTGAAATCGCGATCCGTCGCCATGCGCAGACCCATGTAGACGTCGCGCACGACGAGTGCCGCGGGAAGCCCGTGGCCCGAGCCGTCGGCGACCGCGAGGCCGAGCACGTTGTCGGAGACCGGGATGAAATCGTAGAAGTCGCCCGAGATGATCTCGGCCGGAACGGTACGGCCCCAGATGTCGTAGCCCGCGTACTGCGGAATGCGCGACGGCAGGATCGACTGCTGGATGCGCTGCGCCTCGACCATCAGCGACTCGTACCAGTGCGCGCGGATGCGCTGGTTGATCGCGTAGCGAATGAGGTTGAGCGAGAAGAGAATGTCTTCGCGGCTCAATGACGCGGAGACGTTGAACGCGATGATGTAGTCCTCGTCGCCGACCGCGATCGCGCAGAAGCGATGCGCGCCGAGTTGCTTCTCGAGTACCGGATCGAAACCCGGATCGCTCGGATCCATGACCACGATCCCGTTCTCGACGGCCAGCTCAATGGGCTTGTACTCCTTCGGCACCTCGATGCCGAGGGCGCCGTCACTATCGGCAAAGCGCGCGACGAGCTCGTACGAATCCTCGCGCGACTCATACACACGACCGCCGGTAATCCCGAGTTCCTCGCGAAAATTGGCGGCAATCGTCTCGGCGATCTGCGCGACGGTGGTCGTCGGCGAATCGCCAGTGTCAATCTGTTCGAGCGTCCGCTCGACCTGGGTGAGTAATCGCTTGTAGTCCATGAATTACTTGTGACTGCGAATGCGCTCGATCCGCGCGCGCTCATAGCGCTCACGCTCCGCATGCGCTTCATCAGCGGAGCGAAACCTTCGCACACCTCGAGGAAGCCCAAGAGGCTCAACCAGTCCGCCCATTCGAGCGATGGCGCGCATTCTCCGACCGATTGGGATATTACGCCGCACGGTGCTCACTTCCGGTGTTTCCTCGATGCTTCTGTATTTCCAGACCGGCATCAATCCTCCGGAAGTGAGAACTCTTCACGCAGAGCCGCTGCGTCGAGTTTATCTTTGTAGCGAATGGTGTCGCGCTTCATTCGATACAACTGCATCGGCGTGACGACCCGAATCGAAACTCCTTCGATCTCTTTCGTCTCCCATTCGAGCGTGTCGTACCTATAGGCCTCGCCGAGGCGTGTCAGAAAATCAATCGTGAAATCATCGCCCGGAGGACCGTAACGCACGGATGGATAATCACCGAGCAAATCTTCCGCGCGGATGTCGTCGATGTTCGTGTCGTCCCACACGGTGTGTAGTGCGCGCTTCAGTCGATCGATGTTTTCCGCGTCGGGTGCAACGAAGAAATCTGCATCTTCGGTGTTTCGCACGAGGCCATGGGCCATCAATGCGACGGCCCCGAAGGTGATGTAGTTCACCCCTTCGTGATTCATCGCCTTGATGAGTCTCAGCAACAGATCTACATCGATCATCTACCGCAACTCTACCCCATCAATCTCATACGGCGGTTTCACGCCTAACGCGCCAAGCACCGTCGGGTAGACATCGCCGATGTACGGGGCGCGGTTCGAGGCGAGTTTGCGATTGGTGAAGAAGATGCCTTTCACGATCTCGGGGTCGACGGAGCAGTGATCGCCGCTCCACACTTTCTTGTTCACTTCGAACACGTCCTTCGGCACGCCGCCTAACGACGTCTGCCATGACACGCGGTAGCCGTCATTGTTGAGCGCGATGAGGTCCGGGATCATGTTCGGGTCAAATTTCTTGTAGACCTGCTCGCGCGAGACGACGCGTCGGACAGGATGTTCGCCCGTTTCGGGGTCTTGCATTGCGACGAGACGTTCCTGCAGCTCTTTCTTCAGCGCGTCGTAATCGGCACCCGGCTCGACGATGCCTTGCGCCTCGCGACCCTTCACGTTGATGTAGATCTCGCCGAGGCCCATCGCGTACGCGCGCGTCTTCGACCAGTCGACGTTCTCCCAGAACTGTCCCTGATCGAACAGCATCTCGAGATCGCGCTCCTTCGCGACGACGCCGGTCTTCAACGTCATGTAACCGTTGAGCACGAGCCACGTGTTGTAGTGCACGCTCTTGCGGAACGACGCGAAACCGTGATCTGACGCGACGATCAGCAGCGCATTTTTCTTCTCGGCGGCTGCCATCGCATCGCCGACGATCGCATCCATGAGCTGATACGAACGCAGCAGCGCGTCGCCCCACTGAGCGGCGAGTTTCGGATCGTACGCCGGATGTTTCGGATCGACGATGCGCCAGAAGACGTGGCCGACGCGATCGGGAAATTCGAAGCACTGCACGATGAGGTCATCGTCGCGATCGAGGAACGAATGAAACATCTTCCGCGACTGCGTAACGGTCCACTCCATGTCATCCCAAAAGATCTGCTCCGTCGCAAATCCTTCGGAAATCGCCCACGTATCGATCTGCCATCCGAGCGTCTTGTACGGGCCATGCTGCTTCGCCAGCTCCGCCGCCCAGCTCGATGGCGTCGAAACACGGAAGCCCGGCGGCAGCGAACGCGGATCGAAGTTGATCGGCGACAAGTACAACTTGATCTCGGGCTGCACGCTGATCAGATGAAAGCGGCTGATGCCGTGAACCTTGATCAGCGGATTGAACGGGAACTCGAACTTCACCCAGCCGGTCCACTCGCCCGCTTTCAGATTGAACTTCTGTCCGCTCACTTCGATCGCGATCGAGTTGCGATCATCGGCAACCGTGATCGTCATCGGAATCGAGATGAACGGCGGATCGCCGAAGAGTTTATTCGGCGGTCCCTGAATGGACGTGTTGATCACGCCCTTGTTGTCTTCGAGCTGCACGACCTCGATCGAAAATTCATTCGAGCCGCTGCGTTTGAAATCGAGCTCGGACGTGAAGAAGAACGGCTTGCCGACGCGACCCGACATGTCCGGCACCCCGAGTCCCGAAAGCATGTGGCCTTCGTGAAAGTCTTCGGCGGGGAACGTCACCGGGACATGAACGATCGTCGCCTTCTTCCCGGCATCTGCAGCCGCGGTCCAGAAAGGAATGCCCTGACGCCGATTCACGACACCGGGTCGCTGTTCCGGAATGTATTTCTTCACCGCCGCGAACGCGCCACCCGCAAGTCCGAGTCCGACGATCAACACGACGAGACCGCTGCGTTTTTTTCGCAGCAGCAAAATCGCGGCGATGATCGCGAAGAACAACGCGACGATCGCGGCGATCACGACGGGATTGTTCTTGCCGAAGAGAACGGGCTCGGTCGTTTCATCGAACGCGGCGAAGACCGGAAGATAGGTCTTGGGATCGCGCCGCAAAAAATCGAAGATGCCGGTGCGGCCCGGATCGATGCCGGTGCTGAATGTCGACCACGACACCGGCGTCTGCGCGGGCGTCGTCGGAAGCAGCGGCCGGTACGTGCCGTTCGCGCGGAGCTTCGCGAGATTCGGCAGTTTGCCTTCGTTCATCCATCGCTCGGTGTATTGCGCGTCGACACCGTCGAAGCCGAGGACGATGACCTTTTGCTGAGCGCGTACGCCGAGGGTGAGCGCGAGCAACACGCCCAGAATCAAGATTCTTCGGGAAGCCATACGGCCGGCATGATACAAGTTGCGCCCGCCCCGGCACCTCTCTTGTAAATCGGTCATCGGAGGAGTAACACGATGAGACATCGCCAGTTGATCGCGCTCGCGGCCGTCATCACGCTCGTGCTGAGCGCGTGCGGCGGCAGTGAGAACAAAAACGGCTCCGGCGGCGGTGGCGAAGACGCCAACAAGCTCGTCATCGGCCTGAAGAGCAGTCCCACGAATCTCGATCCCCGTGTCGGCCAGGACAACGCGTCGGGTCGCATCTTCGACCTCTGCTGCCGCGGCCTCATCCGCGTCACGCCGGAGCTCGACTACGCGCCGGACGTCGCCGCGTCATGGGAGACGCCCGACGATCGCACGATCATTTTCAAACTCAACCCCAACGCGAAGTTTCAGGACGGACGGCCCGTCACCGCGCAGGACGTGAAGTGGACGTACGACTCGCTGATGGCGCCGAACTTCGTGACGTCGAAGAAATCCGGTTACTCATCGGTCGCGAGCATCGAAGCCCCCGATGCGCAGACGGTCGTCTTCAAGTTGAAAGAACCGAACGGCGGTCTCTTCGACAATCTCAATGTGGGCATCGTGCCGCAAGGCACGGACACGAACGTCGCGAAGACGAAGCCGATCGGCGTCGGTCCGTACAAGGTCGTCGACTTCCGCACCGATGAGAGCGTGACGCTCGAAGCGAGCGACACGTGGTACGGCGGCGCGCCGAAGATCAAGACGATTCAGGTGCGCATCATCCCCGACCTCACGACGATGGTGTTGGAGCTGCGTCGCGGCACGGTGGATCTCGAGATCAATCAGATTCCGTTCGAGAACGTCGGTGAGTTTGAGAAGGATCCGAAGCATCAGGTGATCAAGAAGCCGGGCTCGGTGTGGCAGTACCTCGCGTTCAACATGCGCGATCCGATTCTCAAGCACGTCGAAGTGCGTCGCGCGATCGCGCACGCGATCGATCGCGACAAGATCGTGAACGACTTGCTGCGCGGTCATGGCGTGCCGACGGATTCGATGTTCGCGCAGGGTCACTGGGCGCGTGCGAACAATCTGCCGGCGTATCCGTTCGATCCCGCGAAGGCGAAGCAGTTGCTCGACGCCGCGGGCTACAAGGATCCGGATGGCGATGGTCCGCAGACGCGCTTCACGTTGTCGTTCAAGACGTCGACGGATGCGGAAGCGAATCTGCGCGCGCAGATGATTCAGCAGATGCTGGCGCAGGTCGGGATCAAGGTGGAGATTCAGACGAGTGAGTTCGGAACGTTCCTCGATGACGTGTCGAAGGGGAACTTCCAGATGTATTCGCTGAGCCGCAACGGCATCGGCGATCCCGATTTCTACTACATCATCTTCCACTCTTCGAATCTGCCGCCCGAGGGACAGAACCGCGGGTACTACCAGAATCCGAAGATCGATCAGCTCATCATGGAAGGGCGATCGACGTTCGATCGCAACAAGCGCAAACAGATCTACGCGGACATTCAGCGCATCGTGCAGGAAGACCTGCCGTACGTGTCGCTGTATCACCAGATCAATGTGGCGGTGATGGACAAGGATCTGCAGGGATACACGATGTATCCCGCGGGTTTCTGGCTCGGCATTCCGCAGATGTCGCGGCAGTGATCGATCCGGTTGTCGCCGCGCCGCGGCTTGCACTCGCCCTCGCGTTCGGCGCTCTGATCGGCGTCGAGCGCGAGTGGCGCATGAAGCAGGCCGGGCTCAAGACGATGGCGCTGGTCGCGTTAGGCGCGGCGGCGTTCGCGTTGATGTCCGATACATTCGGACCCGGGAATCACAATCCCGCGCAAATGGCCGCTGCCGTCGTCGGCGGCATCGGTTTCCTCGGCGCCGGCATCATCATGCATCGCGGTCTCACGGTGCAGGGACTCACCACCGCGGCGACGCTGTGGGCCGATGCGAGCGTCGGCGTGGCGGTGGGACTTGGTCAATATGTTGTCGGTTTCGCGCTGACGTTCGGAATCATCGCGACGCAGCTCGTGGGACGCAGGATCGAGTTGCGCATTCGCGTGCAACGCCGCAAAAAACTTCCCGGCTGGCTCGAATTGCGTGTCGAGTGCGAGAACGAATCGCTGCCGAATGTGAATGAAGTGTGGCGCGCGTTCGAGATCGCGGAACCGGTTCGCACGTCGCTGCAACGCGGCGTCGAGACGATGCTGCTGCGCGTGATTCTGCGCGTGCCCGGCGGATCGGATCTCACCCCGCTATCCGAGAAGTTGATGGCCGTGCACGGCGTGAAGCGCGTGGATTTGCGGTACCTCGGAACGGATGAGGAGTAATGGAGCGGTGGGGTCTCAGCCCCCCCGCACCTAAAAAAAAAAAGCGGGCTGGGAAGCCCCCGCTCCCCTCCGCTAGTCGCCCCACACCCACGCGCTTCACGCCGCGCACGGCCATCAACTTCTCGGATAGGGGGGTGAGACCCGATCCGCCGGGCCCGCGAAGAACCCCGCGCAGCAGCATCGTCTCGACGCCGCGTTGCAGCGACGTGCGAACCGGTTC